>MDSY01110415.1_pt1 | contig 24666 bp, 20 predicted proteins | sample 811131 | NCBI WGS metagenome assembly MDSY01 (sample SAMN05326643, study PRJNA326480) | marine metagenome | isolation source: seawater | place: Atlantic Ocean: South West | collected 2010
TTCACAATCGAAATAAACATTGAGTTCTTCTGTGCTGGGATCCCATGTGATTTGAACAGCATGGTCCAAACCGTCTTCAATATCTGACCCGATAGAAGTCGCTGTCACAGGTCCTGCTATTGCTGTTGCTGCCGTATGGTCGACAATGCCATCAGAGATGATGCCAATGTGATCATCAATAAGATCGCCTACGTCAGGATTCAGATAAGTATCGAACTCAATGCCTAAGCTGGGAAGCAAACCTTGAAACCCCATACCTTGACCCAGTGCACCTATCGCTGAAGGCCCGATGGTCTGCATCACAAACATCATCCCGTCACCTCCGGGATTCGTGCTGGACCCAGTCCCTTGATTGTCGCCGAAATTCATTTTAAATTGAACATCGAATGGTTGCGCTAAATCAATGGCCTCATCATACCAAACAGCGCCTACTTGTGTTGGTAAAGCGTCGGTTAGTTGATAGCAATTGTCACTCAAAGGAACAGCGTCGCCCTGAAGCGTGTATTGAGCGGTGGCCGGTAAAGACAGGGAACACAATGAAATAGCTATGTAGTTACGAATGCGCATGTATTGTATCAATTTAACCACAAGCTACGAAAAACGAGTGTGTATTGTGAAGTTCTTCATCAAGAAGATGAACACTCCAATGGTGACAGGTTGTGTTGATTTAAATTCTATTTATTTAGAATTCGATATGAAGCTTGAGATTCAATCGTCTTCCAGTCAGGAAGTTTGGGATGGCATATTGTCTGCCATTCACATCCTCGATCCACGTGTGGTTAATCGTGTTGTTGATTCCCAGGATGTTGAAGACCTCAAGAGAAATAAAGCCGTTTTTATTGAGATGTTTGTCAGAGGTCAGCAGCTCTTTGGAAAAACCGATGTCAACCCTTCTGTAAGCAGGTGTTCTGAGGACGTCTTGATACCGGTTCATAGTGGGTGGGCCATAGGGGAGACCTGTGCCAAAAAATAGACTCAGCAGCACTTTGTATTCTGGATTTTTGGGCATCTCGTCTTGGAACAGCAGGCTTACGCTAAGGCGTTGGTCACTGGGGCGGGCAATATTCCCTGGTTCGATGAGAACAGTATCAACTGCGACATCATTCCAAGTGTAGCCAGGGATTATTTTGACACCCTCGTCATTATAAAGCTCCAAATAGAAGTCATCTGCAATATCTTCCTCAGTTTTGAGCGCGCTAAACCGCATCCAACTTTCAATCCCGTCGATGAACTCTCCGTTGAGCATTAAATCAATTCCTGTCGCGTATCCACTCGAGTTGTTTGTGGCGTAATAACGTTGACGTACATTTTCAACTTCATAGGGGATGATTTGGTCCAAATCCTTGTAGTACACCTCGCCTACAAACTTGAATTGACGGTTGTACATTTCGAATTGATGGTCCACACCACCAACAGCATGTATGGCACGCTGCGGAAGGATGTCCGGATTAAGTGTACCGTTGACGCCACGCATTTCACGGTAGAAGGGAGGCTGCCAGTAATATCCGCCAGCAAAAGACCACGTGGTGAGGGGGCTTTCTGTAGGCGTGAAGCTGATGTGAGCCCGAGGTCCACCCACAAGGTGTTTTCTTAATGTGTCGCCAGGTTCAATCTCAGGTGTACTTAGTGACCAATAGTGGAATCGAGCGCCGACGTGGGCGTTTAAGATGCCTTTTTCTAAGTCGATTGACCAAGTGTCTTGAACATAGCCTGTAATTCTGTTAGAGCGTACCGTGTTGGAAGTGCGGATGACGTTTTGGAACTCCAGGGGTTGAAATGGCTGTGCGCCGGGATCTGTATAGCCTACATTGTCCTGAGGATGCGGGGAGATGTATCCCGAACTGTCCACAAAAGACCACTCAGATAAATTGTCAAGAATAAGTTCAGTAGATCCCTTGAGTCCCCATTCCATAAAATGTTTTCCTTGGCCGATATCGATGGATCCCTTTAATGCAGAAGACAAAACTGTGGCTTCCAGTTGATTCCTAGCGTGATTCAGAAAACCACCAACACCAAGGTTATCCGCTGATTCACCGAAATCGTCTGAGCCAGGATCGAGCTCGAGTTCATCTAACCAATACGCGCCTAAGATGTCAAATGATTCCGTCTCGACCGTTCTAAAGGCAGAATTAATCCACCTGATTCGGTTGTTTTCGGTGATTCTCTCAAAAGCAAGTGCCCCAAACCCTGTTTGGTACGCGGTTTCTTCTTCGCCATCGAAAAATATTTTCAACCGTATTGCATTATTGATCGTGCCGATGTCTGTTTCTCGTGTCTGAGGTACGAAGTTGTAATCGTTCTGACCGTAAACGCCGAGGAGTTGAATTTCCCATGGTCCATATCCGTCCGGATCCCAAGTAATGTAGGTTTGGGCGTCGAGATACGTGGGGTTGTATTCTCCGCTCTCATCGAGTGTTCCTAAAATGTAGGAGTTGTCACGATAGCGAATGCCCGTATTTACTTTAATCCTTCCATTTGCAGCGATCCCATCGTGTTGAATCTGGGCCCCCAGCAGACTGGCTGTCACTTGCGTTTTCCGTTTTGTGGGTTTGCGGTAGTGTATGTCTAGAACCGAACTCAGCTTATCGCCAAATTTGCTTTCAAACCCACCAGCGCTAAATGAAATGCGCTGAACCATGTCGGGATTTGGGAAACTCAGTCCTTCCTGTTGTCCACTTCTGACAAGAAAGGGGCGGTATACCTCAATGTCATTGACATAGACCAAATTCTCATCAAAACTACCCCCTCTTACATTGTATGCGCTTGACAATTCACTTGTAAAGTTCACAGGAGCTTGCAATAGAACATCTTCTACCGTACCACGAGGTGTCGGTATTCTACTTGTAACCCGAGGGTCAATGCGTTGAATAGAAACATCATCACGTCCAGACTCAATGACTTCTGCAGCCCCGATTGTTACGGTACTTTTCAGAACGACTTGAATGGTTAAGTTTTGTTTTCCTTCAAAATCTATGGGCACTTCTTGAATCTCATATCCAATCATCGAACAACGGAGTGTCCATGGCCCTGAAGATGGAAGGGAGAGTTTGAACGCGCCAAATCCATCAGTAGACATGCCAAGTCTGTTATTCTGGATGACAATTAAAGTTGCACCTGGCAAAAGGACGCCTTCACTTCCACGTACATTTCCTTGAATAGTGAATTCCGAAGGTGTTGTTTGGGCGGATAGAGGAGTGAATGACAAACACAAAAATGCACCAAACAATGATATGTACAGGGCAATTTTCATATTTAGTCTCTTTTTAAATCCCCATTTTTAAGAGCCTTCAGAAATTGAGCCCATGCCACCGGATTGAGCAGGTTTGTGGTGGGGATTCCTCCCAGATTAGAGTACTCATAGGCTGTTTCGCGGGCAGTTTGGCTCGCTATAGCCTGACCGTCTAGCCCCACATCGATCAACCTGTCATAGATGTCGAAAGGGTCAATTGCTTGTTGTCCTATGGCGTATGCATCCTCTTCTAAGCCTAATGCCATAAATTCTTTTCTAAAAGCATCACGCGAAGGCCAAGGATAGATATATGCATTGTTAATCATTACCGTATCCCGGCTCATGGGTTGGACTAGGCTAATTCGATTCAACTCACCACCAGACGGAACAATGACTTCTCTCGTAATGAATCCTGTGCTGGAGAAACGCAGCGTGTCTCCTTCAAGTACAGGGATGCTGAAGAATCCTTGGGAATCCGTCATGGTTCCTCTCGCATCTCTAGCTCTGTAAACAGTAGAATACGGAATAGGCATCAATGAATCACCTGTAACGACAAGACCGCTTACTTGAACCACTCCTGTGACGAGTTGTGTCGTGTCGGTCTGTGCGTGAGTGGCTGAAGCCAAAGTGAACATTGTCAATATGCAGATGAGTCGTGTTAACATAGTTGTCAAGTTAAGCCTGTTCTGTTTTGAATTCACTCGTCACATGGAACGTAATCTCAGGAAAGTTGTCCATTTCCATTTTGAGAAGGAATGGAGAAGGCGCTAAGTAAACTTCATTGTTATCTTTATCTACAACAATGTCATTTGCTTTAATCCGTCTGAATTCACCTAGTTTTTCTTCATTGTCCGAGACGAGCCAACATGCTTTGTGATAGGGTTTGGGCTGGAACTCACATTTCGCGCCATATTCGTGTTCAAGGCGGTATTGGATGACTTCAAACTGAAGTTCTCCCACAGTTCCCACAATTTTTCGATTGCCTGCAGTACGTACAAAGAGCTGTGCCACCCCCTCGTCGGTAAGTTGTTTAATCCCCTTTTCGAGTTGCTTGCTCTTCATAGGGTCCTTATTCACGAGCTCCTTAAAGATTTCAGGGCTGAAGCTCGGGATTCCACGGAACTGTAAATCTTCGCCTTCAGTAATGGTGTCACCAATTTTAAAATTACCTGTGTCGTAAAGGCCGACAACATCTCCCGGCCAAGCGACATTGACCAAGCTTTTATCTTTGGCAAGGAAGGTGACAGGGTTTGCGAATTTTAATTTTTTATTTAATCTCGTATGCTTGTAGAACGTATTTCTTTCAAACTTTCCAGAGCAAATTCTAAGGAATGCAATGCGGTCTCTGTGCTTGGGGTCTATGTTAGCGTGTATCTTGAAGATGAAACCCGTAAGTTTCTCTTCTACAGGGCTTACTAGTCTCGTGCTAGCTTTAACAGGGCTGGGTAATGGTGCGATTTTTATAAACGTATCTAGCATCTCTTGTATGCCAAAATTATTCACTGCACTTCCGAAAAATACAGGTGCCACATTTGCATCTAGATAGGGTTGGGTATCCCATGTGTCATATACACCGTCAATCAATTCGACATCCTCCCTGAGTTGATCAGCGTGCGTTCCGACAAGGGCATCTAGTTGTTCATCCTTTAGATCTTTTATGGCGAAGACCTCCTCGGCCATCTTGGTTTTGTCTGCCTGGAATAAGCGAACATTGTGGTCGAATAAGTTATAGACGCCTTGAAAGGTCGCTCCTCCGCTGATAGGCCAGCTTAGAGGTCTCACGTTAATGTCTAGTTTCTCCTCGAGTTCATCTAGCAGATCAAAGGGATCTTGCCCTTCCAAATCCATCTTGTTAACAAATACGATGACAGGCGTCTTTCGCATGCGGCAAACCTCCATGAGTCTCTCGGTTTGAGCCTCGACTCCCTTCACACAATCAATCACAAGTATGACACTGTCCACAGCGGTTAACGTTCGGTATGTATCCTCGGCGAAATCTCTGTGACCTGGTGTGTCAAGAAGATTAACGAGCATGTCCTTGTAATTGAATGCCATGACAGACGTAGCGACAGATATTCCACGTTGACGCTCAATTTCCATAAAGTCTGAAGTCGCAGTCTTTGTGATTTTGTTATTTTTCACAGCCCCTGCAGTCTGAATGGCTCCACCGAATAGAAGGAACTTCTCGGTAAGCGTCGTCTTTCCAGCATCTGGGTGAGAGATGATGGCAAATGTTCGGCGCTTAGCGATTTCTTCTTGTATGGTTGACATGATGGAGATTCAGGTGCTAATTTGGGTGCAAAAGTACGATTAATTGCGGCGGTCTGGTCTTAGGGTAACCTCACTATAAATCCCGCTTCCATTTGCTTCTATTGCCTGTAATACTGCATTAGCAATAAAGTCGGGCTGCATCCCTGAGTCGAATGTGGGTTTGTATTGTGCTTTCAGCGTTTCGTTGTTCGTTTTGTCGATAAAGGATGTGTCTACTGAACCAGGATTAATCGTTGTAATTGCCAAGACATCTTGAAATTCAATTTTCAGAGACTCGCTGATGGCCAAAACAGCATGTTTTGTGGCACAATACACCCCGCTGTTAGGGAATATATTGCGTGCAGCCACCGATCCGATATTGATGATTTGGCCCTTTGCTTTGACCAGATGTGGAAGTGTTGCATGAATCGTTCGAAGTACACCTGTCACATTTACATCAACCATGGTTTCCCATTCTTCAATGCTTCCTTGAAGAAGCGGATTGAAATATCCGACGCCTGCGTTGGGAATTAATATATCGAGCTTACCGAAGCGTGTTAAGCATAATTTGCTGGCCATCTGTAAGTCGTCGTAAGAGGCGACGTCACCTACAAAAAAAGCGAAGTTCCCACTCATGTTTGCGCACGATATCTTTAAATCTTGAAGTTTGTCTTCACTTCTGGCAAACGCAAATACATCATGTCCATTGCGACATAATGTCTTGGAAATACTCGCTCCAATTCCTTCTGAAGCTCCTGTGATAAAAACGGTGTATGGTTTTTTCATTCTTAATTGGGGTTGTTATTCCATTGTGCAAATCCGATCACTCTATCGTATCCTTGAAAATCAGCATAGTAAACAAAAACGGTATATAAGTTGTCTGTCGCGAAGTGATTGCCTTCAATGTCATCGGTAACACCAAACTCGAAATCAGGGGCGCTGGAGTCCTTAACGAGATAAAGGTAGTCGTAGTATCCTTGTTTTAAAAGAATATTAGCTTTGTATGCGGATGCTTCGCTATCCCACGTCATTTTCATAGTTGGGTTGCATTTTCCGCTGCTTAATTCGCCAAATATAAAGATGTCTCGTCCATGAAGTTCATAGGGCATGGGAAGCGAAAAATGCGCAACAGAATAATCACTTCCTGTGTAGATTTCGTGCCTGTCATTTGAAATAACGAAAGCGCCATTAATGTCGGGCAGAGAGGTATGGTATGTGTAAGTTCTTCTTTGACTTGGGTCCAGTAGGTGGTGGAAAGAATATTCTCCTTCAGTAATGCCTGCGATTCCTCTCGCTGTAAAGTTCAGGCTTTTTAGATCGACATATCGATAGGAATTTCCGCCTGGAAAAACATAGCCTACTTTGGAAAAGTCCAGTTCTTGTCCTTTGATAAAACGAGGTGAAATGTCGCTTATTGCGTTGTCCCACCGGGCATTTTGGAGAACTGTTGTAAATAAATTATTGTAGGGGTCAAGAAAGTCGTAACTGTCTTCTTTGACGACAAATGAAATTTCTTGGTGCGTTCTTCGGAGCGCGATGTCCACGGGTTCAAGCATTTCAGCTTGGACGACACTTAAATCTTCGTACACCACAAATCTTCTAGAGATTAATATTTCTTCAGGCGCGTTGGGCGAAAAAACTTCAAGGACATAGTTCCCACTTCGCGTCCATACAAAATCGTCTTTGGGTAAATCGATGCTGTAATGCGTGTAATTTACTTTTGTGCCGAAGCTGTCTTCCATTTCATCAATCACGACATCATGAAAGCCATCCAAATATTCGCTTGGATGTAAATCGCTGTACCACCAGTCATGTGTGCAGTGACGAACGCGCAAGTTGTATGATGAGTATTCAGCTCGGAGATCATCAAATCGAAATGTCAGCATGCCATTCTGAAGGGGGATAAATGGTGGGGAAATAACTAAATCTTTTGGATGAAGCGTGACAGACGCCAATCCCAACCCAGTGTCATTCATCCTAACTGCTTGAGAATTAATAGCATTTGACGTAAAACCAAACAGCAATAATGTGAAAGTCCAAGTTTTCCAATTTCTCATTCGACAAAGTTCGTAACTCGCAGTTGTGTTTTGACATATGTTTATTTTTAGATAGAGTATAGAGGTGCTATCTTTGCGCCCCCAATTGAATCTATTCTAAAAGGAATGAGCCGTATACAACGGATAAAAAAAGGAGCGGATATTCGACTAGAAGGTCGTCCCGCAGAAACAGTGTCAGAAGCACCAAGTGCTCAGATTTATGCTGTGAAACCCCCTGACTTTGTAGGGGTTGTTACGAAACTGGATGTTCGTGCAGGCGACAGTGTCAAAGCTGGGTCAACCCTGTTTTGCGACAAGAAAAAGCCTTCAGTTAAGTATTCGAGTCCTGTCGCCGGAACGGTAAAGGAGATCGTACGCGGTGCAAAAAGACGCATTTTGGCAATCGAAATAGAAGCTGATAGCGAGAATTCATATGTCGATTTCGGTGTTTTGGACGTTTCGAAGTCCAATCGAGATCAACTATTGTCGCGTGTTCTCGAAAGCGGTATGTTTCCATTCTTCCGCCAGCGGCCTTTTGATGTAGTCGCAAACCCAGATGACTTGCCTCGATCAATTCACATCAGTGCTTTTGACTCCTCACCTTTGGCAGCATCAACAGTTGTGGCTTTGGATGGTCGATTGGCTGATTTTCAAAACGGAATAGATGCATTGGCAAAACTTGCCGGTGACGGTGGCGTTCACCTGGGACTTCGTAGTTCCGACACAACACTTGCCAGTATAGGAAACTGTCAAATAACGTATTTTGATGGACCGCATCCTTCTGGCAATGTTGGTGTTCAGATTCACCATACTGCCCCCTTGAACAAAGGAGAAATGGTGTGGACGATATCACCTCAAGATGTTGCAAACCTTGGTGCTTTACTGACCTCGGGCAAGTATATTCCAACAAGAGTTGTTGCTTGTGGTGGTTCCGAGTGTAAGCACCCACAGCATGTCTTAACCCTCTCAGGAGCATCAATATCAAGCATTGTTGATGTCCCTTCTAAATCGCAAAACGGTCATCAGGTACGTGTCATATCCGGAAGCCCGCTCACAGGAGATCAGATTTCTAAGGATGGATATCTTGGCGCACACCATTTCGCAATCGCTTTGTTGCCTGAAGGTCACGATCCCAAGTTCTTATTAACGTCCGGTTGGTTAAGTCTTGGTCTCGGTCGTTTTTCGCTGTCTAAAGCATTCTTCAGTTGGCTTATGCCAAAGAGTAAGGAATGGACCCTTGATACAAATATGGGAGGAGAGGAGAGAGCGTTTGTTGTTTCTGGACAGTACGAAAAGGTGTTCCCAATGGATATTCACCCTGTTCACCTCGTCAAATCTATTATTGTAAATGACATCGATTCGATGGAGAAACTCGGTATTTATGAAGTTTCTCCTGAAGATTTTGCCCTTTGTGAGTATGGTTGTACGTCCAAAATTCCAGTTCAGAAGATTGTACGCGAAGGATTAGATAACCTCAGAAACGAACTCGGTTAATTATGAAAGCTCTGCATAAAATCATTAGTTCTGTCAAGCCTCATTTTGAGGAAGGCGGAAAATTGGCCAAGTTTTGGGTGGTGTTCGATTCATTAGAAACATTCACCTTCACGCCGGGTCATGTTACAAATAATGGATCTCACATTCGCGACGGGATTGATCTTAAGCGCACAATGTTCTTAGTGATCGTTGCCTTGTTGCCCGCACTTCTTTTTGGCACTTGGAATATTGGGGATCAGTATTTTTCGAGCATTGGAGAAAGCGCAGATCTTTTTGAGAAGTTGATGGTTGGTGCATTTAAGGTGATTCCACTCATTATCGTAAGTTACGGAGTGGGATTGGGAATAGAATTCTTTTTTGCGGCCAAACGCGGTCATGGAATTAACGAGGGATTTCTTGTTTCAGGGATGTTAATCCCTCTCGTTATGCCTGTCGATGTGCCGCTTTGGATGGTTGCTGTCGCAGTTGCTTTTGCAGTGATCATAGGTAAGGAAGTCTTCGGAGGAACGGGGATGAATATTGTCAACATTGCATTGACATCTCGTGCATTCTTATTCTTTGCGTATCCCAAGCAAATGTCTGGTGAGATTTGGATTCACGACGTGGCTGCTAGCAAGGGCGGTGGGATGCTTGTTGATGGTACAACAGGTGCAACTGCGCTGGGATATCTCGCAAGTACTGTAGGGAAAGTCACTGATACGCCAGCCGTGCAAGGCGTCATGAATATGTTTGCTGATGGTGGAATGTTCTCGCTTCACAATTGTCTTCTTGGAACAATTCCAGGATCTATCGGAGAGACCTCTGTCATCGCAATACTTCTAGGCGCAATTATTCTTATTGTGACTGGAATTGGAAGTCTTAGGATCATGGGGTCGTTTCTTGTGGGTGGTCTTGTCATGGGGCTTATCTTCAATTTATTGGGCTTGAATGGGTTTATGATGCTAGATCCGTTTCACCAAATTGTGATCGGTGGCTTCATGTTTGGAATGGTCTTTATGGCAACAGATCCAGTGACAGCATCAACCACCAATACAGGTAAATTGATTTACGGATTCTTGGGTGGTTTTTTCTCCATTATGATACGGGTGTTCAATCCCGCGTATCCTGAAGGCGTAATGATGGCCGTCCTCTTTATGAATGTCATGGCTCCAATGATAGATCACTACGTGCTTCAAGCTAATATTAACCGCCGTCAAAAGCGCCTTCAGAATATTTGATATGGCAATGAATAAAAACGCAACAGGTTATACGTTCCTATTTTCCATCGTTATGGTGTTACTAGTAGGAACTGCACTCGCATTCACTTCGCTTTCTCTTAAGCCTCTTCAGAAACAGAACGAAGCGGACAAGAAAATGGTGGATATACTGGGTGCCATCGGCATTACGACCACGCGGGAAAATGCAAAAAATGATTTCCCGACATTTGTGAAGGAAAGGTTATCTATAGATTCTGAGGGCAATGTGCTGAACATTACATCTGGTGATGTTGATTCAAAAGATGCTTCTGATCCCTTTAACTTAGATGTGAAGAAAGATTACAGAAGTAAAAAACCAGCATCAGAACTCAGCTTCCCTCTTTATAAATGTGAAAATGAGGGTGAGAGCATTTATGTGATTCCTGTTGCGGGTTCAGGGCTTTGGGGTCCCATTTGGGGTTTTGTAGCCCTTAAAAGTGACATGAACACCATCTACGGTGCAAAGTTTGACCATAAGACTGAGACTCCAGGTTTGGGAGCTGAAATAAAAGATGACTTTTTCTCTGACAAGTTTCAAGGAAAACAACTTCGAGATGCAGCGCCTTATTTTACCATTGAAAAGGGAGGGAGAGAAACTGACATTCACAGTGTCGATGGAATAACAGGAGGTACGATTACATCAGTTGGTGTAGGAGAAATGATGAATAGAACGCTTTCTATTTACCAGCTCTATTTCAATTCAGTCATTAATGCACAAGCGAACAATAATGGGTACTGAAAATAAAACAATCACTCCGAAAAGGGAGTCATTATTCAGCAAGAAGAACCGCAAGCTTCTCAAAGATCCCCTTGGAGATTCGAATCCGATTACGATTCAGGTTCTTGGGATTTGCTCAGCACTTGCGATTACTGTACAGCTTCAGCAGGCCGTGATTATGAGTTTGTCTGTGTTGTTTGTGATGATCGGAGGAAATGTCATTGTTTCTTTGCTGCGTAACCTTATCCCTGACCGCATACGAATTATTGTACAGCTTGTCATCATTGCTTCTCTTGTGATTATTGTGGATGAAGTCCTCAAAGCATATCAGCCTGATATCAGTGAAAAGCTGTCGGTTTTTGTGGGTCTTATTATTACAAACTGTATTATTATGGGACGTCTTGAAGCCTTTGCACTTGCAAATAAACCAGGCCCCTCCGTTTTCGATGCGATCGGAAATGGCATGGGATATGCTTGGGTACTTCTGGTCGTTTCTATTGTTCGTGAGATTTTCGGATCGGGTGCGATTTCACTACCAGGCATGGGTCAGGTGAAGTTTCTGCCCCAAGATTGGTTTATTTCATCGGGCGGGTTCTACGAGAACAACAACTTGATGATTCTGCCTCCCATGGCACTCGTCGTCGTTGGAATTATTATTTGGATTCAACGTTCACGCAACGAAGCTCTAATTGAAGATTAATGGAATATTTCAACATTTTCGTCAAAGGTATTTTTGTGGAGAACATGATCTTTGCCTACTTCCTGGGCATGTGTTCTTACCTCGCTGTATCTAAAACTGTCAAGACCGCAAACGGTTTAGGTCTGGCAGTCATATTTGTATTGGGAATCACGGTTCCGATTAACTACTTGCTTGAGAACTATGTTCTGAAAGAAGGCGCTTTAACATGGTTAGATCCAACGTTTGCGACGGTGGACCTCAGCTTCTTAAGCTTCATCATGTTCATTGCGGTCATCGCTTCTATGGTTCAGCTCGTGGAAATGATTGTTGAGAAATTTGCGCCTGCGCTTTATGGCGCCCTCGGTATTTTCCTCCCGTTGATTGCCGTTAACTGCTCGATTTTAGGGGGTGCACTCTTCATGCAGGAGCGTCAGTATCCTTCAATAGGTGAGGCTACAACATTCGGCTTGGGAAGTGGCGTAGGATGGTGGCTTGCCATTGTCGCAATCGCTGCGATTCGTGAGAAAATACGTTATTCAAATGTTCCGGCTCCTTTACAAGGATTGGGCATCACATATATTATTACTGGTCTCATGGGGATAGCCTTTATGAGTTTTATGGGAATTGAAATCTGATAGGTTACCATGACAACAACAATTATACTCGCAACCGGTTTTTTCCTTCTTCTCATCCTTATGTTGGTGAGTTTACTCCTTTTTGCAAAGGCCAAACTTTCGCCGAGTGGCCTATTAACAATCACAATCAACAATGAAAAAAAGATTGAGGTTGAAGGAGGTTCTACACTCCTAAATGTCCTCAGCAATAACGGTGTATTCCTTCCATCTGCGTGTGGAGGTGGTGGTACCTGTTCTCAGTGTGTTTGTCAAGTACATGAAGGCGGAGGGTCTATCTTGCCTACTGAAGAGCCGACATTTTCACGTAAAGAAATTGCGAACAACTTCCGACTTGGGTGTCAAGTGAAAGTGAAAGAAGACATGCAAATCCAAATTTCAGAAGAAGTTTTCGGCGTGCAGAAATGGGAATGTGAGGTCGTGTCGAACTACAATGTGGCTTCCTTTATTAAGGAATTTGTTGTGCGACTTCCTGAAGGTGAAAATCTCGAATTCGAGGCGGGCGGATACATTCAAATTGATGTTCCGGAAGTCGTTGTCGACTTTAAGGATGTGGATGTAACAGCACATCCAGATCACCATGATGAGCCGATGAAGTTTCAAACTGAGTGGGATAAGTTTAATCTCTGGGACTTAAAGATGACTAACAATGAGGATATTGTCAGAGCTTATTCTATGGCTAGTCATCCAGCAGAAGGGAATATCATTATGCTCAACATACGTGTAGCAACTCCTCCTTGGGACAGAGATCGAAATGGCTGGATGCAAGTCAATCCTGGTGTGTGTTCTTCGTATGTCTTTAATCTAAAGCAGGGAGATAAAATTCAAGTTTCAGGTCCTTATGGTGAGTTCTTCATCAAAGAAACGGAGTCTGAAATGCTCTACATCGGTGGTGGTGCTGGTATGGCGCCCATGCGTTCGCATCTATTTCATCTTTTTCACACTGTGAAAACAGGCAGACAGGTGACGTTCTATTACGGAGGACGTTCTAAACGTGAGCTGTTCTATCTCGAAGATTTCAAGAAAATTGATGCGGAGTTTCCGAATTTCACTTTCCATGTTGTTCTTTCAGAACCAGCGCCTGAAGACAACTGGGTAGAGAAAAAAGACTGTGATGATACTGAGGGTGATGGATTCCTCGGGTTCGTTCACAATGCTGTGATCAAACATCATCTCGAAGGTCATGATTCACCTGAGGATATTGAGCTTTATTTCTGTGGTCCACCTTTGATGAATCAAGCTGTTCTTAAAATGGCCGACGATTGGGGGATGCCGGAAGAGAATGTAGCGTTTGATGATTTCGGAGGATAACCATCACGTTTTGAATACTTATATGAACTTAATTGCGGTAGCTACACTTAAAGTGGCTACCGTTTTTGTTGTCCTAAATTTAGTGAGTTGTGGGCCATCTCCCATAGAACATATTCATTCAGGTGAAGCGCAAGGGACGACCTATGTGATCAAGTACAATGGAGATGAAAGTGTCACTCAGCTTCAAGTTGATTCTGTGATAGAATCTATGGATGTGGAGATGAATACATGGCGAAGCGATTCGCGAATTTCAGAACTAAATAATTTTAAAAGAACAGATGCTGATTTTTCTTTCGATGATCACAGCAAGATTTGGTCTGTGATATGGGAACTCTCTTCGGAAATTCACACCGATTCTGACGGTGCTTTTGACCCGACGGTCAAGCCGCTTGTCGATTTGTGGGGGTTTGGATTAAAAAATGTCGATAAAGTTGATTCTACCGATGTAGATAGCATCATGCGTTTTGTGGGATTTAGACCTGAGAATATAGGTTTGGTGCGACCAGAGACGTCGCATACGCTTTCTGAAACCCAGATTATCAAAGAAGATGCTCGGACTCAATTGGATTTTAATGCCATCGCTCAGGGCTATACTGTAGACATGTTAATCGATCTTCTTTTGGCGTCAGGTATTGAGAATGCAATGGTTGAGTTGGGTGGAGAAGTGAGATGTATCGGTTTGAATTTGAAAGGTTTGCCTTGGAGAATTGCAGTTGACAAGCCCGTGACAAACGATGGGACTGGTGGTCGTCCACTTCAAGCTATTTTAGAAGTACTAAATGCGTCTGTTTGTACGAGTGGAAATTACAGGAAATTCAAAGAGATAGAGGGTGTTCGCGTTTCACATACGATAGACCCCAGAACGGGGTATCCAGCCTACCATGCTTTATTAAGTGTGACAATACTGGCAGAAAGCGCTGCTGTAGCAGATGCTTACGCTACAGCGTGTATGGTTCTGGGGCCGAAAGAGGGGCGTGCTTTTATTGACAGAATGCGCAGAAAAAAGTCAGGTTCTCCTATTGAGGCTCTTTTTATTATTGATGCAGGTGTCAACGCAACATTAGACGCGCCATATGAATTTTGGGCTACAGAAGGATGGAAGGAAGCCATCATCTGGCTTTAAGTGTTCTTGTCTAGCGCGTTTTCTGATTCGTTGAGACATTGGTCCTGAGGCCTCGCACCACAGACACTACATGAGCCGCTGTCATCCTGAAACATAGGGTTGTTGCTGGCACATGTGCCCGCAAATTCACCATCTTTTTTTACAAGTAACTTTATGGCAATACCTGCAAAAGCCAACCCCAACAGTCCAACGGTCAATAGCAATACTTTTATTTCCATGGTGTAAATTTAAGTTTGAAGTGATCATATCAGCTGAATAATGTAACCTTTTACACATAATTTTCGTTGAGATAGTTGTACCTTTTATGTTGTTAACAGAATCCTTGATGGAAAACACACCTCATTTTGAATTTACACGCCCCATCAAGGGGTTGTTGTTGTTTATGCTGTTGTCTGTAGCAATGTCATTTGCTGGTTTTTCTCAAGATGATGAAGGGGGTACACCTTGCGCATGCCCTCCTGCTGCAGACAGATCCGAAGTGATCGTCACAGACAATGGTGGATTAGGAACTGGCACTGTGTCTTGGGGGTGTGACAGCATATACATTTTACAAGAACAGGTGTTTGTGAATTCAGGTGATACATTAACCATTGAGCCTGGTGCCATCGTTAAAGGCGCTGCAGGTTCAGGATTTCAAGAAACAAGTTTCTCATTTGGGAATATCACTGAGCAAACAATTACCTACGCGACTTATCCTGGATCTTTAATTGTTTCTAGAGGCGCCGTTCTGTTGGCTGAAGGAACGCCAGATTGCGCCATCACATTCACACACGAAGCAGACCCTCTTGATGGCACCGTTGGTGTAGATGTTAAAGGTCAGTGGGGCGGACTAGTTATTTGTGGCGCAGGACAGACAAACACAATTTACCATGACAATCCGACTGCTTTTCCTTCTCAGACCCTAGGTCCTGGTACAGGAACAGATTTGGCAGAAGGAATCATTGACCTTTCAGGCAATGACCGTCATGTATATGGGGGCAATACTGCACCTACAGAGTCAAGCGGCATTTTACGTTATATCTCATTCAGACATGGAAGTACGTCCTTAGGTTATGATCAAAATATTGCCACAAATGAATCAAACAATGGCAACGAAACAAACCTCCTTCAGCTTTGTGCACTAGGAAGCGGGACACAAATTGACCATATAGAACTTGTGAGTTCGGCAGATGATGGCCTGCAAGTTATGGGAGGTACTGTCGATTTAAAATATATTGCGGCTGCATTTAATGCAGAGGATGGCGTTGAGTTTGATCAGGGTTGGGCAGGGCGTTTGCAGTATTTGTTTGTCATCAATGACAGCTCTCAGGTTGTTGGGGATAGTTTAGGTATTTCAAATGCAATAGACATTGAAGGGGACGATTGGGAACAATCAAACGTGGATATATCGTTTATGCCATATACGAACCCCGCAATTATTAACGGTACTTTTATAGGCCACAAATCTCAATCTGGAATGCGAATCCACAACGGAGGGTCTCCAAAAATGTCAAACTCAATTTTCGCAGGCTTCGGTCAAGGCATTGATTTTGAAGACCACGACCCTTGTGATGCTTGGGAAATGCTCTTGTTTAGCGAGCTTGTCTTAAAAAATAACCATTTCTGGGATGTTGGAGACAGTACAAGTACCATGGATATGATTCTGTACGATGGTCACATTGGTTCCGCCCAATTTAATGTCATGGATTCCTTTGTTCAGTGGGGAAATGAGGCACAGAATCCGATGTTTGATTATTCTGTGGCGATTGATGAAGTATCAGGCATGGTGTCGGATCCGGTGTTTTTAGAGCCAGGGCATGGTCTTGTTCCTGCACTTGACTATATTTCTCCTGACCCTTGGTTTGATCAAGCTATGTATTTTGGCGCGTTTGAACCGGGTGGAGAAAATTGGCTCACGTGTTGGAGTTATCTCGAACAAGTGGGGCTGTTCACTGATGGTGATTCTATTGGTGGGGTTTCTGTTCCAGGATGTACTTATTTAAGTGCGTGTAACTTTAATGTTGAGGCTACGATAGATGATGGTTCCTGTGAGTTTGACTTGTGTTTTGGATGCATTGATTTGAATGCATGTAATTTTGATGAAGTGGCGTACATAGATGACCTGTCTTGTATGTATGCTGAAGCGGGATATGATTGTGACGGGTTGTGTTTGTCTGATACAGATTCAGATGGCATTTGCGATGCGTTAGAGGTGTCAGGGTGTCAAGATGCTGCAGCCTGTGATTATGATTGCTCAGCAACAGACTCCGGAGTGTGTGATTACAGTTGTTTAGGTTGCACCTATGAGAATGCCACTAATTATGATGTTGCAGTGAATACAGATGATGGTTCTTGCACATTTGAGACTGCGGTACTCTGTCCAGCGGATGTGAATGGCGATGGCTTTGTGACTGCTGTTGACTTGTTAGATTTGCTCTCTGCTTATGGAGAAGCATGTAGTCCATAAACAAGCGCCATAGCATAGACTATTGCTATCTTCGCGTCATGCATACACGCGCTGAAAAATTAGAAGCTTTTGGACGACTTTTAGATATCATGGATGAACTCCGTGAAAAGTGTCCTTGGGATAAGAAACAAACGTTTGAATCACTTCGCCATCTCACGATCGAAGAAACCCATGAATTGGCAGACGCGATTATTGACGCCGATATTCAAGAAATTAAAAAGGAAACGGGTGATGTTCTCCTCCATATGGTGTTCTATGCAAAACTCGGCTCTGAAATTCCTGAAGGTGAAGGTGGATGGGATATTGCAGACGCATTGAACTCGATTTGTGAAAAATTAATTTCTCGACATCCTCACATTTATGGCGATGTAGAGGCAAATGATGAAGCGACCGTTAAGGCAAACTGGGAAAAAATAAAGTTGAAGGAGGGGAGTAATTCTGTTTTAGAAGGGGTTCCGCGTTCTTTGCCAAGTTTGATAAAGGCATATCGGATCCAAGACAAAGTGCGCGGTGTGGGTTTTGATTGGGACAATGTATCTCAAGTGCTTGACAAAGTAAATGAAGAGCTTGAGGAGTTGGCTGTGGAGGTGGACGCCAAATCAGATCGCATTTCTGATGAGTTTGGCGATGTTTTATTTGCCCTTATTAATTACGCGAGATTTCTTGACGTCAATCCAGACGAAGCTTTAGAGCGAACAAACCGAAGGTTCATCAATAGATTTACGCATCTGGAAAATGCAGTCAAAGCGGACGGAAAAGATTTGGGGGAGATGCCACTTGTGGAAATGGAAACGTATTGGAATAAGGCAAAGAAGGAGTTGGAATAGATTTACACCCTTGCCTGTCATATTGTTGACTTTTATTCGCGAGTTGTTCGTCTTCGTAGTAAATTGCGGTTCTTCAATTCATATGAACGACATAGACATGAAATTAAGTATTAGAATCTTTGGATTTGCGATCGGCACATTCTTGTTTGTGGCATCCCCATCGATGGCACAGCAAGAAGAAATAAGCAGAACGAACACGAATGTTTTCCGTCAACTCGGAACGGAGCTACCTACGGCAAACACATACAGGACAGCTTCTGGTGCCCCTGGACACAATTATTGGCAGCAACAAGTGGATTATGACATGCAGCTTAAATTGGATGACACAACGCAGCGCATTGATGGTTCTGAAACGATTACGTATACGAATAACAGTCCCGACGAGCTGCGTTATCTCTGGCTTCAGTTGGACCAAAACGTGAGAGCTAAATCCTCAGATTCATATAAAATCTCTGAGAGTTCTTGGTCAGAAAGCGAAACATTCCAAACCGTCAATAAACTGGAGCCTTCATTTGATGGTGGCTTCAATATTGAGGGCGTAAAAGATGTTTCAGGGAATCCGCTCAACTATACGATCAATAAAACAATGATGCGTGTTGATTTGCCGCGCGTATTAAAGCCTGGGGCGCAAGTTAAATTTAGCATAGACTGGTGGTACAACATCAACAACAGAATGGAGATAGGCGGGCGCTCTGGGTATGAGTATTTTGAGGAAAATGACAATTACTTGTATACCATTGCTCAATTCTATCCCAGATTGGCTGTTTACAGTGACAACGAAGGATGGCAGAACAAGCAGTTTTTAGGGAATGGTGAGTTTACAGTTTGTTTTGGCGATTACAAGGTTGCCATTACAGTGCCTTCAGATCACATCGTGGCTTCTACAGGAGAGCTTACAAACCCGAAGGCTGTCCTTACATCTAAGCAACGCAAACGTTTCGAGCTCGCAAAAAACACAACAGATCAGCCGGTGATTATTGTCACAGAAGAGGAGGCACGGAAAGCAGAGTTGACAAAAGAAAAGGGAATGAAAACCTGGATCTTTAGCGCGAAAAATGTCCGAGACTTCGGATGGGCTTCAAGCAGAAAGTTTATTTGGGATGCAATGACAGTCCCTGTTGGTAAGTACCGTCCTCTGGCCATGAGTTTCTACCCTAAGGAAGGCAATCCGCTCTGGGAGCAGTACAGTACGAAAGCTGTCGCCCAAACCCTGCGTACCTATTCGAAATATACTGTTGACTACTCGTATCCGGTTGCGATTTCAGTGCACACAAAGTGGATAGGGATGGAGTATCCCATGATTTGTTTTAACGGGGGCAGACCCGCTGAGGACGGAACCTATTCCCAAAGAACCAAGCACGGTATGGTCTCTGTCATCATTCACGAAGTGGGACACAATTTCTTCCCGATGATCATCAATTCTGACGAACGACAGTGGACTTGGATGGATGAGGGCTTGAACACGTTCGTGCAGTATCTCGCTGAGCAGGAATTTGACAGAGATTATCCCTCACGTCGAGGAAGTGCGCGTGACATTACATCTTATATGGGAGGTGATAAAAAACGTATCTCTCCGATTATGACGAACTCAGAGTCCATTTATCAATTTGGGCCAAATGCGTATGGTAAGCCATGCACAGCACTCAATATTCTTCGGGAAACAGTCATGGGACGTGAGTTGTTTGATTACGCGTTTAAGGAATACAGCAGGCGTTGGGCATTTAAACATCCTACTCCCGCGGATTTCTTCCGTTCGATGGAGGATGCCTCTGGCGTCGATTTAGATTGGTTCTGGAGAGGATGGTTCTATACAAATGACCATGTTGATATCGCTCTTGACAATGTGAAATGGATGCAGATAGACACCCAAAACCCAGATACAGAAGCAGCGTTTAATCAATCGGCGTCAGATAATGAACCATCTGACATCTCGCACCTAAGAGATGCAATCGATACGCCTGAAACATATCTTGAAGCGGACCCTACTTTAAATGATTACTATACCACAACTGGTAAGTTTGAAGTGCTAGAATTAGATAGAGTGGAATACAGAGAGATGCTTGAAGGTCTCTCGGAAGATCAAATTGCACTTCTTTCAAGCGGGAAAAACTTCTACGAAATTACATTTCGCAATGTGGGAGGTTTGGTCATGCCTTTGATTATAGAATTCGAATATGAAGATGGCGAAAAGGAAGTCCGTCGCATCCCCGCTGAGATTTGGTTAATGAGTGAGCCTACCGTCACGAAAATATTTGGCACAGACAGACCGGCAGTAAGAATCGTACTCGATCCATATTTAGAAACTGCTGACTGTGATATCTCGAACAACAGCTGGCCTCCACGTCCTGAGCCGACTCGATTTGAAATTTTCAAACAACAAGGCAATGGGTACAGTCGTTACGGTGCTCAAGGGGGCAATCCCATGCAACGTGCGCGTCAGAACGACGAACTCTTAAAGGAAAGCGGAGAGTAAGAGAGCGGAGCGTAAGATTATCTTTTTATGAGAGCATAAGTATTGCGATGCTCATACAACCTATTGCTAAGCCAGACCAAGTGATTTTACTTGGTCTGTCTTTGTATATAGCCACAGCGGCTAATGTGCTGAAGATGACAACGCCCAAATTGACCCCAGGAATGAGGACGGATTTATCGATGCCAGGAGTGCTGTAGGCGCCTATTAAGAAGAACAGAGACCCGAAGTTTACCACGCCGAGAAGAATTCCCGCCAGCACATCGTTTCTTGATGTAGGGGGTGGGTTTTTCTTTGAGAGGGCGATAACAGACCCCACAATAAAGGCAGTGGTAAAAGGGACTGATGTGAAAGCCATCGCGTGTTCTGTGGAAGGAATATGAATGGGGTTGCTGAACCATGCAAAGACGAGGTCTATGGCGCCACTCCCGACGAAGATGATGACAGGCAACAAGAATGCCCATTTGGAATGACTGTGATGCTTTGAGTCATCACTCACAGAGCTAATCAATATTGCCACGAGCGCCAAAGAAAGGGCGATGAGTTTTTTTGTTGTGAGAACATCCGCAGGATCTATGATTAGAAAAATGGCCACTGGAATCACCAAACTAAGTTTTGATGCGATTGATGAGACTGCAACGCCTAATTCAGCAGTGCATTTGGCCATTAAGTTGAATAAGAACAGAAACCCCAAACCCATGGCCATCGTTAAATAGAACCACGGCATGTCGCTGGTGGTTTTCATCATCGGTAGTCCGCCAGAGAGTGCCCATCCGAGTGTTGAGGCGACTCCGTAATTGATAACAATCGCATAATAACGATTCACTCCCCACTGCTCAAAAGCTCTGAAGGTGAGGAATACACCGCCTGTACAAGAGATGCAAAAAATAATGTTTAGCATTCTCTAATATATTGTTTCCTTAGATCTGCTCCAACACGCATTTCCGTAAACTTTCCACGTGTTGTATGTGGAAGCTTAGGTGCTTGTAAGCCAGTGTTTAAATTTTTATCACTGATGAAAATCTCGATGTCGTCATAACAGTCAGAATCGAGGAACTTTTGGAGTGTTGCGGCACCTCCCTCTACAAGAATGCTATGAATTCCTTCAGACCTGAGTTTTTTCAGCCAGTCTTTAGGATTGGAGGAGAGCCAAGGCAACACTTTGACATGCGCTATGTCTTGTGTCCCTCGATGTCCCTCTTCCTCACAGAGCACCCACGTCTCACCTTGTTCTCGGGTCATGTTTAAGATCGAATAATCGAGTTCAAGTCGAGGATCAATGATCAATCGCGTGGGGTTGTTTCCTTCAGCATGTCTCACCGACAGTGAGGGATTGTCAATTTCTACAGTATTTCGACCGACAAGAATGGCTTTGTTATTTGCCCTTAATTGATGAACAACCTTTTGCGTGGGCTTAGAGGTGATGGCGATTGAACCCCTTCCTTTTTGGGCATTCACCTCGGGATCGATATACCCATCTATGCTTTGTGCCCATTTCAGGGTGACATACGGACGTTTAATAAGATTGTTCTGAAGGGCGATGAATTTCCGATTCAATGTGCGGGCTTCTTTTTCGAGGACGCCCACCACAACCTCTATCCCTGCCGCCCTCAACCGTTCAAATCCCTTTCCAAACACGTTGGGATTGGGGTCTTGCATCGCACAAACAACCCTTCCTATATTTCTTGAGATCAGTAGATCCACACAGGGGGGCGTTTTTCCATAACAATTACAGGGTTCCAGATTGATGTAGGCTGTGGCGTTTTGAAGTTGTTCCCGAGTATAGTCAGGGATTTGAGCAAACGCATTTACCTCAGCATGAGGGCCTCCAAAGTGTTTATGATACCCCTCAGCAATCACGACCTCATCGAGAACGATGACACATCCCACCATGGGATTAGGTAGGGTATAAGCGCTCCCTAGCTCGGCAAGCTCAATGGCTCTCACCATCAAGACGGTGTCTTTTTCAAGAGATTCCATCTGCGTTTTCAAGTGAAGCTTGCAATGTATTTTCGAGCAGTGAGGCGATGGTCATCGGGCCTACGCCACCAGGTACAGGGGTAATCCAACTGCATTTCTGAGCAACATTGTCATAATCTACATCTCCTGTTAATCGACTGCCAGATTTCCGTGATTCATCAGAAATTCTATTGATTCCGACATCAATGACGATTGCACCTTCCTTGACCATGTCGGACGTTATAAAATGCGGTTTGCCAATTGCAGCGATCAATATATCGGCTTTCAGAGTGTGTGACTTTAAATCTACAGTCCTACTGTGACATTGTGTGACAGTACAATTCCCAGGTTCAGAATTTCTTGAAAGCAGGGAAGACATAGGGTTCCCCACAATGTCACTTCGCCCGATGATTACGGCATGCAGGCCTTCAGTAACGATTCCGTGTCTTTTGAGTAAGGTCATAATCCCAGCTGGAGTTGCCGGTAAAAAAGTGGGAAGTCCCAATGACATTTTTCCGACATTCACAGGATGGAAGCCATCTACATCTTTTTTCGGATCTATTGCTTCGATGATCGCTGTGGCATCGATGTGGTCGGGGAGGGGCAGTTGAACAATAAACCCATCCACAGCCTTGTCGTTGTTTAAATCCCGAACAATGTCTAACAGTTCGGATTGACTGATCTCTTTGCCTCTCTCAATCGTCGAACTCTCAAACCCAGCTTTTGCACACGCTTTTACCTTGTGTCCCACGTAAGCCCGACTCGCTGGGTCCATACCTACAAGAACGGCAGCCAAATGCGGTCTTTTTCCACCCGCAGCGATCACCTTAGTCACCTCGGCTGCGATTTCTTCTTGCAACGCTATGGATGTTGCTTTCCCATCTAAAACATTCATCTTCCTTTTCGCATTCCCGGCATCGGAATTCGTCCTTTTCCGCCCCCTTTGTTCATCATCCCCATGACTTTCTTCATGTCTTCAAATTGTTTTAAAAGTTTATTCACCTCTTCAACCTGTGTCCCGCTCCCTCTTGCAATTCTCTTTTTTCTGCTTAAGTCTAAACTCCTAGGGGCAAGTCTTTCTCCTGGTGTCATCGATCTTATAATTGCTTCTACTTGATCAAAGGCATTGTCGTCGATATCCACATTTTTGAGTGCTTTCCCCATACCGGGCATCATTCCCAAAAGATCCTTGACGTTTCCCATTTTGCGAATTTGCTGAATTTGACCTAAAAAGTCTTCCAAGTCAAATTTATTCTTACGAATCTTATCCTCGATGCGCTTGGCTTCTTTTTCATCTACAACCTTCTGAGCTCTTTCAACCAGTGTGACCACATCACCCATACCTAATATGCGCTCCGCCATGCGATTTGGGTGGAAGATCTCGAGGGCATCCATTTTCTCTCCGACTCCAACGAATTTAATCGGTTTGCCGACAATGCTGAATATCGAAAGTGCCGCTCCTCCACGAGCATCTCCGTCTAGCTTGGTCAGGATGACGCCGCTGAAATCGATTTTATCATTGAAGGCCCTGGCCGTCTGAACGGCATCTTGTCCAGTCATAGCATCAACGACAAACAATGTTTCATCAGGTTTAATCGCATTACTGATGGCTTCGATCTCGTCCATCATGTCGTTATCTACTGCGAGTCTACCCGCAGTATCTACGATTACTGCGCCGAACCCTTCTTTCTTTGCATATGCAATTCCACGTTCAGCAATTCCCAAGGCATCCACCACGCCTGGTTCACTGTACACTTCAACGCCCACAGATTCTCCTACGACAATAAGCTGGTCTACCGCTGCTGGTCTGTAAACATCACACGCAACTAGGAGAGGTTTTTTGCCTTTGTCTTTAATATATTTTGCTAGTTTTCCTGCATGGGTGGTCTTTCCGGCGCCTTGAAGTCCAGCAAGTAAAACGATGGTCGGTTTCGACTTAAGTTCAAAAGGTGCCGCGGCCTTTCCCATAAGCTCAGTGAGCTCTTCTTGGGTTATTTTTATGAGTAGTTGACCAGGTTTAAGCGCTGTTAAGACCTTTTGTCCCAGCGCTTTTTCTTTGATTTTCTTTATAAAGTCTTTAGCAGTTTTATAGTCAACATCAGCATCAAGCAGTGCTTTACGCACTTCTTTTAATGTCTCGCCAACGTTAACTTCTGTTATCTGCCCGTGTCCTTTAAGAACCTTAAAGGCCCTTTCAAATCGTTCTTGTAAGTTGTCAAACATTATTTATTATCACTTTTTTTTATAAAAATGCGAA
>MDSY01021620.1_pt1 | contig 24661 bp, 14 predicted proteins | sample 811131 | NCBI WGS metagenome assembly MDSY01 (sample SAMN05326643, study PRJNA326480) | marine metagenome | isolation source: seawater | place: Atlantic Ocean: South West | collected 2010
ATCACAGGTAGACCGCTTCCCGGATGGGTTCCTCCGCCGACGAGGTAGAGGTTGTTGATTTCATCAAACTGGTTTTTTGGTCGGCGCCAAAGCATCTGGTCCAAACCGTGGGCCAGATTAAACACAGCACCACGGTAGCAGTGGTCGCCCCAATCTTCGGGCGTGATGACCATCTCGGTCACGATGTGGTCGCGCAGGCCTTCGAAACCGAGTTTGGCTTCGATTTGGTCGAGAACACGGTCTCGGTAAGCGTCCTTCTCCTTGTCCCAATCAATGTTCTCGTGAATGTGAGAGACGGGCACCAAGGCGTACACGGTTGAGCAACCTTCGGGAGCGAGACTTGGGTCAACCACGCAGGCGTTTTGGACGTACACCGACGGGTCGTCCCAGGTGAGTTTGTGGTTCTTTTCAATGTCCTCAAGGTTCTGTTCGTAATTGGCCGAGGCGTAGATTTGGTGATGGGGCAAGTCTTCGTAGGTCTTGTCAATGCCGAGGTAGAGCATGAAGGTTGAGCAGGAGTACTTCTTCTTGTCCAGCTTCTTGTTGTTCCACTTCTTACGCACCTTGTCGGGGAAGAGTTGGGTCATGCCGTTCGCAAAGTCGGCGTTCATGACGACCTTGTCAGCGAAAAATTCGCCGTTAGCGGTTCGTACACCCTTGATGGTTTTGCCGTCCATGATGACCGATTCAACCGCTTCGTTCATTTTGAACGTCACACCGAGGTCTTTGGCAATGCTCGCCATGCGCTCGCTGACGCTGCCGAGTCCGCCGATGGGGTGGAAAATACCGTATTCATACTCAAGGAAGGCGAGCATGGTGAACAGGCTGGGGCAATTGAACGGTGACATTCCGAGGTACTTGGTTTGGAACGACATCGCCAGCATGAGTCGGTCGTCATCGAAGAGTTTCATCAGGTCGCCTGCCACCGAGCGCTGTGGTCGAAGGACACCGGCGACCCGCAAGGCTCGCTTGGACAGCAGGTCGGTTGGGCCGTACCAGGGTTCTTGCAAACAGGCTTTTGATTTCTCGAGTTTGACTCGGTTGTCGGCGACATACCGACGGAAGGCATTGGCGTTACTGTCTCCGGAGAGTTCGCGGATGCGCTCGGTCATTTCGTCAAGGTTGCTGGTGCAATCCAGCTGACCGCCCTGGCCGAATATCAAGCGGTAATTCATCTCCAAACGATGGAGGTTCAATTCTTCATGTGCGTCCATGCCGATGGCTTTGAAGATGTCTTCAATCACTTCGGGGTAGTGGAAAAAAGTGGGGCCTAGGTCGAACTTGAAACCGTCGCGTTCGAAGACTTTGTTTCGCCCCCCAACAGCGCTTGAGCGCTCAAACACGGTGACGTCAACGCCGGATTTGGCGAGGAGAAGGGCCGAGGCAAGGCCGCCGGGGCCAGCCCCAATAATTGCGACAGATGGTTGAGAGCGTCCACTCATGGGCGGGGGTCATGCTTTCAGCATATAAAGGAAGGTTTCTGTCCTAAAAATTTCTTAAAAAATAACATTCAAACAACGTCTTGGATGATGCTGTTAGGATCGATCAAAACAGAGAATTCATCGAGGTACGGGCCCATTGAACTGATCAAGTCCACGCTTGGATGCCCCTTCAACACCATGCCATCCATGTACATCAGGGACCGAATGATGGGAAAGGCTTCCTCTCCGAAGGCGCAACCGGCAAGCACGGCAGCCTTGACGGTCTTCATCATCTGTTCCGTGAGCGAAACTTCGCTCACCGAGGTGCCCACAAATCCTTCGTAGAGTTCGTTCATCGATGCATAATACGTCTCCAATGTTTTCCCTGTCGGGCGGACGGCAGCCATGGTCAACATCGCATCAAAGGCGTTTTTGAGTTCACCTTTGGCGAGGAAGTAAAAGAATCCAAACAAGGCATTCCGAACGTGTTCGGGGGCGTTACAAATCGCGCCGGTGTCAATGAAGAGGAAATTTCCTTGGTCGTCCATCATGGCGTTGCCAGGGTGGAGGTCACCATGGAACGTACCCAATCCAAACATGAAGGCTCCGTGGATTCGAAACAGTTCAAGCATGTCAGGCCATGTGAGGGTGCCAGCTTCTAGGTGGTCCTCTAAGGTGGGGTGAGTGATTTCTTCCATCACGAGAATGTGCTCATTTGACAGCGCTTCCCACATTTTTGGAAACCTGAGTTTGGGCATTTCAAAATGGGCCTCGATGGCCTCTGCCTGAGCGATGAGTTGATTTCTGCCATCGATTTCATTCAGCAAATTGAGCTCTCGCAAGGTGTAGTCTTCAATGTGAGCCAAAAGCCCGATTGGGTTGCCAACTTTTCTCAGCTTCGGGCGGAAGAAGAGACCCATTCGAATCCATCGCTTCATGCGTTGGACGTCCCGCTTGAACGACGCTTCAAAATTGGATTTGATAATCTTGACAACGACTTTGCTTCCGTCTTTCAATTCCGCTCGGTGAATTTGTCCAATGCTGGCTGCAGCGAAGGGTTTCATTTCGATGTGTTTGAAATGGTCCATGAAACCGTCTGGAGCAAAGCGGTCCAACAATTGCTGTGAGTCCTCTTCAGGAATCGTTGACGCCCGGCTGTAGAGTTGCTGAAGTTCAATGCAGCGGTCGGGTTCAATCAAATCCGGTCGCAAGGCGAAGATTTGACCCAACTTGACCGCCAGAAGGCCCATGGACTGGATCGCATCGATGTCAACTGGCTTTTTTCCTTTTAATTGGCGGAAAAAACGGTAAAAGGTGCCAAGCTTCATGCGACCACGCCCGATTAATCGACGAGTTCGATCGTGTTCAGTTCGTGTCGATGAATCAAGTAACGCCACAAATCGTCTTTGTCTCCGTTTCCATCTACACGCTGAATGACCACGTTCGCTTCCTTCGCAAACCTTGTGGAAAGGGCGCCTTCAATGATGCCGTCATCCATTTCCCACATCGGCAACGCATCGGGGTCTTCGACTGGAGGGTGATTGAGGCCAACCACCACATGGAATTGAGGGTCAACATCGTACTGCAACAGGCCGAGACCTGCATGTTCCCACCAATCCATCATCTCGTCTAGAAACTCGATGTCATTTTCTATAGAACGAAGGGAGAATGCGATTTCTTGGCCTACACGATTCCCAATTTGGCGCAACATGCGGGAAATGTCAATGCCCAATACCTTCAGGTTGGACAGCTTTCCTTCCGTGAGGCGCATTCTTGCTTCGTTGACTTCGTGTCCAGCAGCAAAGAAAGCCTCAGGGTCAAACGGGGTATCTTCTTCGGGCAGTTGTCCGTCAAAGCCCAGGGCCACGGAGACGTTCTTCAGGAACGAACCTTCACCGATGGTCAAGCGGAGCGGGTCGTTGATTTGATTCTCCGTGAAACGGGCTCGAGCGGTGGCGAGAGGGACAGCGCCTTCCCAAATTGCGTCGATGAGATGGAGGTGGGCTTGGGAAAAGGGTCCTGACTCAATGATGAGTGCAGCATCTTCTTTCCCTCGTCCAACAGGGTTGTCTTCGATGTTCAGGTATTGAATCACCTCGGATTGGTCTTGAACGAACCCAAGCGAATCCAATTCGTCGGAGTGCCGGACGTCGATGCTCTTGTCCAGTTGGTCAAAGAAACGGAGGGTGCGTCCATCGAGGTGCGTGATGATTTGGACCACAACGCCACGAACGGCAGCCGTGTTCACCGCCTCAAGGGCTTCAGGACTTCGGCAAAGGTGGAGAATGCCAAACTGACCGAGCAGCAAAATCAAGCGTTCCTCAGCCTCATTGGCCATTTTTTGCAAGCGGTTGTAGATGTGAGTTCGCTCTTTGAGCACGGCGAAACGAGGATCATCGATGTCCCTTCGTTGCTTTTCGTACGAAGCGTCGGTTTCAGTGATGCCCTTGGAAAGTTCGTCAAACCCATCCACAAGTCGGTCGAGTTGTTGCCGGCGTGATTGGATAATGTGTTCCATGGCTTCGTTGATTCGTAGACTCGAAAAGAGCATGGGGCGGTCCGCTGTCGCCGTTACAATCCCCATTTCTTGGAGCCGAGAGAGACTGTTGTAAGCGTCGAGTCGAGTTGTGTTCAATTCCTTGGCCAGTTCGGACGCTTTCATTTTCGGGCGGGACCCGAGGATCATGATGGAGCGAACTTCTCGCTCATTGAGGCCAGCTTCCAGAAGAAGTTCGTCCCACATCAGGAATCACCTCGAACCTGCGAAATGTCGGCGAGGATTCGGGCCACGTGGCGCCGAGGTCGGAAGAGCCAGTCGTAAACGTAGCGGATGGTGTTGTCAGGTCCCACCAAGAAGGAGGACTTTGCTGGAAACTGTCCAAGGTGAAGAGGGACATTGAATTGCTTCCCAACAACCCTTTCAGGGTCGGCAAGAAGGGGGAACGGAAGATCGCCGAGGTTTGATTTGAAACCCGCGAGCTCTTCGGTCGTTCCTGGGCCTATGCCGACGATTGAACATCCAACCGAAGAAAAGAGGTCGTGCTGTTCCTTGAACGTTAAACATCCTCGCTTGCACGTGGGAGAGTTGTTTCTTGAGTAGAAGAAAATGATTCGCCAAGTTCCTTCGAGGGACTGGCTGTCAAAGACTTCGCCGTGTTCATTTTCCAGAGTGAACCGTGGTGCTTCTTGTCCAACGATGTTTACGCGCATCATCAGCCCTCGGTTGGTAGGATGTGCCCCATTCTGGCGCCCTTTGTTTCCATGTAGTTGCGGTTTTCAGCGCACTGCCCAACAATGATAGGGACGCGGTTGGAGATCTTGATGCCGTATTGGGTGAGTTGATCTCGCTTATCGGGATTGTTCGTGACCAGTTCAATTGATTGAATGCCCATCGAATACAGCATCTCGGCAGCGAAATCGTACCTTCGAGCGTCAGCGGGCAATCCTAGAGCAAGGTTGGCGTCCAGGGTGTCCATACCAGTGTCCTGCAGTGCATAGGCCTGCATTTTGGAATAGAGGCCAATGCCACGCCCCTCTTGACGCATGTATGCGATGGCCCCATGTCCCCTCTCTTGAATGGCTTTCATCGAGGCGTGAAGTTGGGGACCACAGTCGCAGCGAAGCGAGTGGAACGCATCCCCGGTGAGGCATTCAGAATGGACTCGAACCAAAGGAGATCCTTCGCTTAAGTCGCCCACGTAAAGGACAGCATGCTCCTTTCCGTCTCCTGGGTCTCGGAACGCACGGATGCGGAATTCTCCGAAGGCCGTGGGCAAAACTGCGTCTGCTTCAGGTGCGTTGTTTTGGTATTGAATGCGTGGACTTTCCATGTTACAAAAATCCATGAGTTTGTATATAAACACTCGTCTTTTTCTTACAGGGGCGCAAACCGTGTTTCATATACTCGGTCGTATAGATATTGACCGATGGTCAGTTTACTTTGTGATTTGGGCGTCGCTGCGAGGGTCATCCGAAAAGGATCGATTCTCCTCGTCCAGGAAGCAAACGGTGCTCACAAAGGGAAGTGGGGACTGCCCAAAGGGCGAGTTGACCAAGGGGAAAGCCCGGAAGCGGCCGCCCTGCGCGAGCTCAACGAAGAAACTGGGTACGGCGGTCAAGTCATGGGCCTCGCCGGAGTCCGAACAGCGCTCCACAAAGACCGCCCTGCCGTGTTCCTGTGTTACGACGTTCACGTCGAGGGAGAGGTCAAGGGGCATGTGAACGAGGAGATTTCATCCATCAAGTGGTTCACCCTCAGTGAGGTCGCCTCGGTCGACTGGGTCTCGGAAACCATGCATCAGTTGGCGGTTGACGGGTTGACCGGTCGGAGCCTCATGCCGAATCTTGCAGGCTTGACACCGCGTTCAAACCCCTATGCCGTCTACAGAACAAGCAAGACAGAATGGCTTCGTCGAGGTGAGACCTCATGATCCCGAGCAGCCGAGTCAACATACACGGCGTCCCCAACCAGCACGGGGATGTGGTCGTCTATTGGATGACCTCCGCAAGGCGCTCTCAATGGAATCATGCCCTCCAGCACGCCGTTGACTTGGCAAAACAACATTCCCTTCCTTTGGTGGTGATCGAATGCCTCGCTCTTCAGCACCGATGGGCCAACGACCGAATTTCGACCTTCGTCTTGCAGGGGATGGTTGACAACCGCAGTACATTTGAACAGTCAGGAGTAACCTACATACCCTACGTCGAGACCAAGCGGAAGGAAGCATCCGGTCTACTCAAAGGATGGTTGGAGCACGCTCGGTTGTGCGTCATCGACGATTACCCAACCTACTATCCCAAACATGTCCTTGACACGGCCTTGACCGTCACACCTTGCGAAATTCACGTCGTCGACTCCAACGGCTTCATGGCCATGCGGGCCCAAGGTCGGGATTTTTCCACGGCCTACTCGCTGCGTCGTCACCTTCACAAAACCATCCGTGAGCACATGCATGAATTCCCAAAGCAACGTCCTTTGGATGACGCTCAGGACCTTCCTCAGATGGACCCCGCTGTTGTCAAGGCCATATTTGCCCAAACCAACACGCCAATGACGCCCTACGAGTTTTTGTGGCGAGTGTCTGAGGGTGGCGACATTGGACGAGAGGCGCTCTCAACCCTCAGCATCGACCACGATGTACGTCCAGTAAACGGAAAGAAAGGCGGGTACGTTGAAGGTCGCCGCCGGTGGAAGGAATTTTTCGCTGAACGCTTGCAAGCATACCACGAAAAACGCAATGAACCACAGGAGCGAGGGGCGAGCGGACTCTCTCCTTGGCTCCATTACGGCCACATCAGCGTTCATGCTATTCTTCATGACATCTTCACCCACCACCGTTGGGATGTGAGCATGGTCAACCCTCCCAACGATGGACGGCGTCAGGGTTGGTGGGGTTTGCCCGAACCGGTGGAGGCTTTCCTTGACCAAATCATCACGTGGAGGGACATCGGCTTCATCCACTGCGCCATGATTGAAAACCACACGAAATACGACTCCCTCCCGGAATGGGCCAAAACGACACTGGCCGAACATGAAGAAGACGAGCGTCCTTACCTCTACACCTTTGAAGAACTTGAATCGGCATCAACCCATGACCCTCTGTGGAACGCTGCGCAAAACCAACTTCGGCAAGAAGGCATCATCCATAATTATCTCCGAATGTTGTGGGGGAAAAAAATCCTCGAGTGGTCTCCAAATCCACGAACAGCCATGGATTGGATGATCGCCCTCAACGACCGTTGGGCCCTGGACGGCCGCGACCCGAACTCGTACACAGGTATTGGATGGGTGATGGGTAAATTCGACCGAGGTTGGACCGAACGGGCCGTGTACGGAAAGGTCCGTTGCATGACCAGTGCCTCAACCGCTCGAAAATTCAAAACCAAGGGGTACGTGGAAAAATACACCAAATCGAGTGAACCAACCAATGTTTTGGGGTCTGGCCCTTCGTTTTATTCTGCCCACCAGTGAGGGTTCCACATGCCAACATACTCCCACATCGCCGCCTACAACGCTCCGGTTGAAGACGTGTGGTCGTGGTACGATAGCAAAGGAGCGTTCCGACGAATCATGCCCGAATGGGAAGGCATTCGTCCCGTCAAGGCTGGAGCCCTTGTCAACGATGCGACCACCCGATTCAAGATCACGCTTGGACCGCTCCGCCCGACATGGGTAGCTCGCCATTACGGTGTGGTCTCCGGAGAAGTCTTCAACGATGTCATGGAAAAAGGCCCCTTCGGAGCATGGGATCACGAGCACCGCTTTGTGTCAACCAGCGCCAAAACCAGCGAAATCCATGACACCATCCAATGGAAACTTCCGCTGCATCCACTCACCTTTTGGACCGCTCCTTTCACGGTGAAAGGACGCATGAAGCAGATGTTTGCCTACCGCACACTGCGCGTTCAAGAGGACATTAAGCGCATCTCACAGTACGCCGACCAACCCAAGCAAAAGGTCCTGGTCAGTGGTTCCACCGGATTGATTGGAATGCAGTTGTGTGCTTTCTTGCAGGCGGCTGGGCACCACGTGACTCGGCTGGTTCGCCCGTCCACTGTTTTGCCCTCCGACGTTGATGACGAACCGTGCGTGGTTTGGGACGACCGGAAGGGCGAGGTCATCGAAGGCAGTCTCGAAGGATTTGACACCGTCATCCACTTGGCCGGTTTGGGCATCGGCGATAAACGGTGGAATGCAAAGCGAAAGGAACAAATTTGGTCCAGTCGAACCGTGCCGACCGCGCATCTTGTTCGTCTTTTTGCCACGCTTGAACAACCACCCAAGACCTTCATGTGCGGCTCTGCGGTTGGCTTCTACGGCAATCGCGGCAATGAATCGCTCTCTGAATCCTCGTCGCCAGGCGATGATTTCCTTTCTGAAATGTGTCAAGCGTGGGAAGCCGCTGGTGCTCCGGCTCAAGACCTCGGGATACGCACCGTTTGGTTGCGAACTGGACTCGTCACCACGCCCATGGGCGGGGCGTTGGAACAACTCATGCTTCCGACCCTTCTCGGCGCCGGGGGCCCGGCGGGAGGAGGGCGGCAATATTACCCATGGATTTCACTCCACGACCACATCTACGCCACCTATCATCTGATGATGAACGATGCCTGCGACGGTCCGTACAACCTCACCGCTCCTGAACCGGTGACTCAAAAGCAGTACGCCAAGACCCTGGGGAAGGTGCTGCTCCGACCTTGGTTTGCACCCGCACCCGGGTTCGTCCTCAAAATCGTGTTCGGCGAATTGGCGCAGGCCCTCGTTCTCAGCGGTCAGCGTGCCCTTCCAAAGCGGTTGCAGGACAGCGGATTTACCTTCCAGCATGACCACCTCGAGGCGTGCCTTCGGCAGTGCCTCGGGAAGCAAAAACTCCCGTGAGCAACGCATCACCCCGTAGGGGTGCTTTTGATAATCCGCTTCTCCATCAGCGAACATGGGCGGTCGCTTCGTGCTCGTGGTTTTCCTCGGCCTCGCCCTCCTGCATTTGCCGTTGGCGAGCGCCGACGATTCCGAAACCAGCGCCAACACGCTGACCGATGGTGTCTCATCCAGCGGCTATGTTTGTGACCCTGACGGGTGTTCTCCACGGGACAAACAAGATTACTGGAAAATCCAAGGGAAAATGGGCGACATCGTCCAAGTCACCTTTTCAGGAAGCATGAGCAATGCGGCGTGGTGGTGCCCTGGCGATGGATGGGAAGGCACGTTCACCATGGGCTCTGTTTCACAAAATGTTGACGATGGTTCACCAACCTCCACCCTCTCAACCACCCTTTCAACGGCCGGTGAAATCATCTTGAGAGTCCAGGGAAAGGACTCGTGGTGTAACGACGGCTTTGATTACACGCTGACACCTTCAATTGACAAGACCAACCGAGACTCCGACGAAGATGGATTCGTCGATACCGAAGATGACTGCGCAAACTTGGTTGGAGCGTCCACCAACGATCGCTCGGGTTGCACGGATTCCGACGGCGATGGCTGGTCCGACCCGGACAGCGGATGGGGTGTTCAAAATGGAGCTGATGCGTTTGCCAGTGAACCATCGCAGTGGCTTGATTCCGACAACGATGGCTACGGCGATAACCTCGATGGGTTTGAGGGAGATCACTGTCAGTTCAGCCGTGGTTATTCATCTTCTGACCGCTACGGATGCGTGGATTCCGATGGAGATTCGTATTCTGACCCAGACCCGGGCGGCTTGAACGGGTACGAGGCATGGTTTGCTCATCCGGCAGGAAAAGGCGACGCCTTTGCTTACGATTCCTCGCAATGGAACGACACCGATGAAGATGGCTACGGCGACAACTGGGACGACCCATCGTTGAATGCGAGCCGTGCCCTTTGGGACATTGGTCAGTTCGTTGACAATGCATCCCAACCCGATGCTTGTCCCTTCATTCGCGGAACCTCCTTTTCGGACCGATACGGCTGTGTTGACACCGACATGGACACCTATTCGGACGGTGATGAAAACTGGACCATTAACAACGGCTCGGACGCCTTCCCACTGGAACCAACCCAATGGTTGGACACCGACCGGGACGGTTGGGGCGATAACCAAACCATGGGGGCTCAACGCATCGATGACTTCCCCTTCAACCCCACACAATGGCGAGATACCGACGAGGATGGGTGGGGTGACAATCAAACCTATGGAGCCACGCAAATCGATGATTTCCCGTTCGTACCGTCTCAGTATCGGGATACAGATGGCGATGGATATGGAGACAATTTGACCGGTTTTGAGGGCGATGTCTGCATCTCTTCAACGCCAGAAGAAGTCGATTCGGGATGGATCAGTCGGTTTGACCGACTCGGATGTCGCGACGTTGACCGCGATGGATTCTCTGACCCAACCGACCTGTGGATTGCTCATCCGGCAGGGTTCGCAGATGCCTTCCCTGACGATGCATCACAGTGGCACGACACCGATGACGATGGTTTTGGAGACAACACGGAATACTTTGATGGCCAAACATGGCGAACATCGTACCGACCAGACGGTTGTCGAACAACCCAAGGAGAGTCCACCTTCGACCGTTGGGGTTGCCCCGACGAAGACGGCGATGGATGGTCCGACCCCACTTCAACGTGGCTTGCAAGCCCCGGCGGGACGGGGGATGCTTGGCCACAGGACTCGACCCAATGGCACGACGTAGACGGGGATGGGCGAGGCGACAACCCGCGTGGAACCACAGCGGACGTTTGCCCGACCGTGGCGGGGACCTCCGTCGGGCCTTCTTCGGGCGGTGACCGTTGGGGCTGCAAGGACACGGACGGCGATGGTTGGTCAGACCTCGGCGATGCCTTCATTCACGAACCCACGCAATGGCGAGATTCAGACGGCGACGGCTACGGAGACCGATTGGACGGCCATCAAGGGGACGCCTGTCCTGAAACGCGTGGGACTTCCCTTCTGGACCGCTTGGGATGCCGAGACACGGACGGCGACGGTTGGTCTGACCCAACCGAGGCCTGGCCAGCCCATCCATTCGGTTCGGCGGATGCCTTCCCAACCGAGGCTCTTCAATGGAAAGACACCGACCAAGACGGGTTCGGCGACCTGCCGTTGGGTGCTTTCCGAGACGATTGTCCTGAGCAATCGGGTTCGTCCGAACGGGACCTGCAAGGATGTCCCGATGGAAACGGTGACGGTTGGTCGGATTCCTACGGCGGCTTTGCGGCTGCCATCGCCATCATGGGGGAGGACCCTGCAGCCTCCTGGCTTACCTACGGCGTGATGGGCACGGGTTTCCTCCTCGGAGCGCTTGGTGCTTTGTTGGTCAAGGGGTCAAAGCGGCGCAGTGAACTGCTTGAGCAACTCATGCTCGACAAGGAGACTGAACTGATGAATTCACCCGGCATCGGTGAACCGGTCCCGGCGTTGATTCCCTTGGACCAACTTCCTCCTCTCCCCCACAACACCGACGGAGGTGAGGACCATGTCTGAACGCCGTCCTTGCGCCGTGTTCATCGCTCTTCTCATGGTTTCCTTGCTTCTTCCGCTCACGGCGGTGGGGGCTGAACTGTCAACTGAGGAGCGCCTCGCAGAGGAGGGCCTGACCGTCCTTGCTTTGAGAAACGACACCATCGATACCGACCAGGACGGCGACATCGATGCGGTTCGCGTCGTGGTCGTTTTGAATTCCACGGCGGCCTCGAACGAACTCATCGTCAAACTCCGAGGCCTTCACAAAGAGCGCGAGGTTCTAGAAGTTCAGGAAGTCGCCTTTGAAGGTCAAACCAACATCACCCTCGTTTACGATGCTTGGTCGAAAGGAGAACACAATCTCCGTTTGGATTTCTTTGATGAAAACGGCGATTTCATCGCTTCCTATCCACTCCCAACCTTTGTCCTCACCCCTGCCCTGCAGGTGCCACGTGTTGACCTCACCTTGAACGCCGGTTCGATGTTGCAGACGGGAGAGGAATGTGAAATCGTTCGCAACTTCGGTGACGAAACAGGACCGAGGTACGGAGAGACTGGCGTTCGAACCTTTACAGGGGCACCGTTTAGCGTGCTTGATTCCGATCATATGCTGGATTGCTCTTCATGGCCAGCAGGGGATTATGAACTCAAAGAAACTTACCGAAATGGCCTCGGCCAAACCGCCGAAAGCACCCTCAATTTCACCATTGAAAATCGGCCAGCACCCGTCTTCACCCTGACCGTTTCGGGTCATGAAAACACCACGGAAACTCCTTGCAATGTGCGAATGGAACTGACCGATGGCCGTGCACCATCAGGATTGACCAAGATCTGGAGGGTGAAGGGAGAAGTCGTCGCAGGGGCCAATTCCACGGTATTGGATTGTGCGAACCTTCCAGCAGGGGCCTATTTGATCACGCTTGAAGTCATCACTGAGAAACTGATTTCTTCAACCGAAGGAACCAATCTTATTCGCCTTCCTGGAGAGGATTTGAGCACTGAAGAACGGGACAGCTTGCCCTCCACAAGCCTCGGTCCAGAAACCGAAACCGAGTCCGTTGGGTGGTTCTCCATTGGAGCGCTGGCGTTGGTGGTTTCTGTGCTGGTGTTTGTTCTGCTCGTTCGCAACCGGGAACCTGAAGCCCTTGAATTGCCGTCCCTCGGACCGACTCCACAAGTTCTCGCCGATGGTTCTCCCGACACACAGGGATTGCCAACAACCGTGGACGACCAAGGTGTTTTGTGGCGCCAACACCCCGGAGGAGAGGTCGATTGGTGGGACCAAGAATGGCGCATCTGGCACAGGTGGGAATAAATGGATTTTATCCAAGTGTTGATGATTGCGCTCGGCTCGTTGGCAGCCTTGGTCGTCCTTCGGCTGCTCTACGTTTGGAACACCCGCATCCGACCACTTGAGCCTTCATTGGAGCTGGAATGGGCTGCTGATTGTGAACATCTAACCACCGCCACGGTTGAAGGCACCAAGATTACGTTTCACAACGTTCGTGATTTTACATGGCGGACCACCAAGGACCGCGATGAAAACTGGGCGGATGAGGTTCCTGTTGATTTGAACGATTTGAAGGACGTATGGTTCATGGTGGACCACTTTCATTCGCTCAAAGGGCTGGCTCACACCTACTTGACCTTCGAGTTCGGTGATGGCACCTGCCTTTCATTTTCGTTTGAATCACGACGGGAAAAAGGTGAGCGCTACCATCCTTGGGACGGCTTGTGGCGCGCCTATGAACTCTATCTACTCGTTGGTTTCGAGCGAGACGTAACTGGGCTGCGCACCCACGGACGAGGTAACAAGGACTACATGTTTAGGGCCGCAACACCGCCTGAGAAAAACAAGGAATTGTTGATGGGGATGATCCAGAAATTGAATGACCTTGCCGTCAACCCGGAATGGTATCATTCCCTCTTCACCACCTGCAACACTTCCATTGTACAGATTGTCAATCAAGTCACGCCGGGTCGAATCCCCTTTCTTTGGCGCAATTTCCTTCCCGGCTACACTCCAAAAGCAGCGTACAAGCTGAAGTTGGTTGAAGATTGGGGTGGGTTTGAAGCAACCCTCGAAAAAGCTCGAATCGACCAAAAATCACAGGATTGGGACGGGGTTCAGGATTATTCGGCTATGCTCCGTTCCTTTCTTCCTGCTCCGAATCAGGGCGGGGATGCAGCACCATCAAACGACCACGGTTGAACGACAGGTTCACCTCCGATGAAGTGGCCACGTTGTGCACTCCTTGGGAACCCAACGTCATCGATGAATTCTTGAGTTCATATTGACATCCCGAAAGGTGAATTTCATGCGCTTCCGGCACGGCAAAGACGGAGAATTCAACACCGTCTTTGAAATCTATAGAATGATTGCTTCCGGGACGTGGGAACCGGTAAACATGATTCAAACCTTCGCAGATGATGTTGAGGTTTGACCCTGCACATGTCATGAGGTTGGCCCATTCGTGTTGGGGGTCACCTCCAGTGGCTCCAATGATGCTGCAAACATCGAATCCGTTTTGCTCAACCCATGCCAGTGTCTTGGCGAGATCGTTGTTCTCTTGGTTGGTTTGAAGATGAACGTCGCCCCCCTCAGCCCGATACCTCTCCAGAACTTCAGGCTCGACGCTGTCCATGTCGCCGAAGACGGCCTGAGGAAAGATACCCCGGTGGAGGCATTCACTCAAGGCGCCGTCGCAGGCAAGCACCACATTGGCTTGCTTGACCAACGCCAAGATGACCTCATCGCCAACCCATTTTCCGGCGGCAAACACAACACACGTTTGACCTGCCACAAGAGCGGGTAGGTTCGCCCCCTTCTCAAGTCAACGGTGCGCTTCCATGACTGGCATGACCCCCTATGGGGGGCAAATCAAAGGTGAACAATGATTTTCAAGGTTGGCGGCCGTGCTTACGCCATGGCGGATGCTGGTTTTCAGAAAAATGGAACAAAAAGCGTCCTGCTGGTTTTGCTTTTTGTCCTCTCGCTCATGGGGCCGCTTTTTTCGGCCAACCTTTCCAATGGGTCCCTCGATGAACCCGAAATCGTCCAGTTTAGCGGACCGTTTTCAGCCTCATCGGGGTACGGGCACGACCTTGGGGGGATGGCCATCGACGTTGATGGTTTGGTTCAGGTGGCTGTTCGGGAAGAGTCCATGCTCGACCTTTGGTCCAGTCACACCCTCAATCTCTCGTACGGCGAACACCACGGTACGCCCGACATGAAGCTGACGCGCTTTGACAAAACCCACCTTTGCTGGAGCACCGAAGAAGGGACGGTTCGGACAGCCATTCATCGCCCAACGGGGGTCTGGTCCAACACGTTGGTTGACACCGTTGCCACCACCAACGCCTCAACGTTGGTTGATTGCGCCATTGGCGTGACCGCCAACGAACTCCCTCGAGTGCTTTACGCTGATGGAGACGACCTCAAAATGGGCCGCTACGCCATGCAAAGCCCAACCTACTATGACGGAGCTCGTTGGCACACTCGCACCATCATGGAAAACGTTTCACCAACCCACTTGGCGCTAGATATCACGCCCCAGGGTCTGGAGTGGGGATTGATGAGGACTTCCTCCGGTTCCCTGCATCAAGTGAACTTCAGTGGCGCCTACTGGACACATACACAGTTGGATGCAGGCCCGGTGGGTGAGCAGTTTGAACTCTCCATCGACGAAGCCGGTGTTGCCCATGTGTTGTATTCCCGTTCCGCCACGAACGAAATCATTCTCCTTCGTGTGGACGGTATGGACCACGATCGGCGCATTCTATTGCAAAGCGATGACCTCGTTGATGCACTTGGGATGGACCTCGACGCCAACAACATCGAACAAGTTGCCACGGCAACACAAACCGGGAGCTCATTTTCCATTGACCTCATCCGTTCCCTGTCCGGTCAGGATTCAGGCCGGGTTGACCCCGTGCCTTCCGATGCACTGGAAGGTGAGCTCGATGAACAAGAAGGCCTGATGCTCATGGCCGATTTGAACCACGACGGGTTTGACGATCTCGTGGTATCAACTCCACACGCCGATCTGGTCAACATGGAAGACAACGGACGAGTCAACGTTCACTATGGCTCATCAGCGGGCCTTTCTGCCCTTCCAGACCTCATTCTTGCTGGCGAAAATGACGGTGCCCATTATGGGGCTGGCATGGACATTGGCGATTTCAATGGCGATGGAATCCTTGATTTGGCGATTGGGTCACCGGGGTGGGCTCCAATCACCGATGCAGAGGTAAGGCACGGCCTGATTCATGTTTTCCTTGGAAATCAATCCGGTCTTTCTCCTTCCCCTTGGTCAAACCTCACGGGAAGCCAAAACGAGTCGCTGGGAAGTTCCATTGCTGCCCTACAACAACCCACCGGTGGCGATGTTTTGGCCGCCACGGCTCGTAATTTCAGCGTCCTCGTGGGCTCGTCCCAGATCGTTGGGAAAGTAAACCTCTATTCCGGGAATAGCACGGGCTTGTCTCCCTTACGAAACCTAACCCAAACGGAGGACGGAGATTTATTTGGTCGATCACTGGAAGGATGCGATGTCAACAACGACGGGTATGATGAGCTCATTGTAGGCAACACGGGTTCCTATGAGAGCACCCTTTCCTACTCCTCAGTGGAGTACTTCTTCGGTTCTCCATCAGGGTACAACGGCTCTGCTGACCACACCCTTGCTTCGCTCATTCAGGGACGACTGTTCGGGCTTTCAATCACTTGTGTTGGGGACGTGAACGGCGATGGGTTCGACGAGCACATCATCACCGAACCGCTGAATGGAACGGAAGGCTTTGGCACCGGTTCCCTCTGGCTCTTCGAAGGGACGAATGGGTCCCTTCCCGGTGAGGCAGATTGGCAATTCTCTCCATCAACCCCCAATTCGCGAATTGGCGAGTCCATCGCTCCGGCAGGAGACATCAACGAAGACGGCTACGATGATGTGTACATTTCAAGCCGCATGGGTTCTTCTTCGGGCCGCCTCGAAATCTTCCTCGGTTCAGCTACCGGTCTGAGCGATGACCGGCAATTGCTTGCAGAAGGAAACAGCAGTGAACGCCTTGGCCTACAAATCGCAAGCAACGGGGACGTCAACGGAGACGGCTTGAGCGAGTTGTTCTATTCTTTGCGCTCTTCCGACCGAGGGGATGCGTACGGTTTGACCTACCTCATGTTGAGCGAACGCGACTGGGAATCCATCTCATTCACCTACCAGGGCGTTGTCAGCGATGTTCAAGTTGGAACTGCAGGTCGGGGTGAAACCAGTCTTGTCTTTACCCACGCTGACGCCTTGCGGGTTCATGTCTCGAAACTCGAACACATGAACGATGGTACACCCGGTGGCCAGTGGGTTCACCAGTCCATTGTCAGCCTCAACACCAGCCATCTCGGTGTTTCCTTCGACGTTCGCTCTTCAGGGCAGCCAGTGTTGATCATCGAGAACACCTCTCACATGACCTTCCACTCAACCACGTCCATGACCGCTCTTGAACAAGACGTTGCAACCACGGGGACCATGGGGCAATGGCTCGGCTCAACCTCAACGCATGACAACAAGCAAGTTCTTGCTTACACCTCCGGACTTGGAAATCAAATCTTCGCTGCGACTCAGACTTCAAGCGGTTGGTCTTCCGAATTGGTTCGCAACAGCGCCGTGCTTGCCTCGGCCATTGAAGTTCATGTTGATGATCAAAACACGCCCCATCTTGTCTACCGGCATGACCCCACCGACCAGCTCGAATTGGCTGTTGGTGGGTCAAGTTGGTCGCTCACCACCCTTGGTGAACAGGGCGAGGCGCTGTCCATTCAGCACCCGACGGCCGTCCTTTCAAACAATTCCTTGGCCATCGGCTTGGTCGCTTCCAACGGTACGGGGTCCAATCTAGCCGTCTGGGTCCATGATGGAACGGCACTCAGCAAGCACGACATTGCCAATCACACCGAGTTGGACAGTGAACTTGGGCTGACGGTCTTGGCCAACGGTTCGCTATTGTTGGCGGCCTTGACCACGAATGGTGCGCTCAGTGTCCATGAATTATGGCCGGGAAGCGATGTCTGGCAGGAACACACGGTGCCTCAACCAAGCGGCACCAACAACGAATACCGCCTTGATGTCAGTGGAGGGGCCCACCCCCTACTCGCCGTGCGCGGAAACGCCATCTCTTCGATTTACGGTCTGAACACCAGCGGGGCCTGGACCTCGCTTGCCGAACGTCCAGCGGCAGCGGTCAACGGTGCTTGGGATGTGCATCATGCAGGGGACCATTTGGTGTTGTTCACCAGCGACCCAACCAACCACCACCTCATTTTCAACAGCGTTGAACTTGACCATGCCTCGGGTGAAACAGGACCTTGGATGTCGGTTCAATTCGGAGACATCGTGGCCAATCATCCAGTTCATGCCACCGTCGATGCCAATGGAACCGTTCACATGGCGTACTGGGATGAAGTCGATAACGATGTGATCATGCTTCGCTTGTACCCAGACGCTGACCGCGACCTTGTCTTTGACATGATTGACGCCATGCCGAGTGTTCCCGACCAGTGGATGAACAGCGATGGGGACAATTACGGTGACAACCCCCTCGGGCCTCTTCCCGATGCATGTCCCACTGATTCAGGTCTGTCGTCGTTCATCTACCAAGGATGTGATGATTACGACACCGACGGTTTCCGAGACGACATCGATGGATGCGATGATGAAGGAGGGACCTCATGGATTGACCGCTTTGGTTGCGAAGATCGAGACCAGGATGGTTGGTCGGACAACTTGCAAGGCTACCTCGATGGCGACGAATATTACTCCAACTGGAAGCAAGCCCTTGACACTGACGGGGATGGCTTTGGCGATAACCACGGCGTGGACTGTTGTGCCACCGCCCTTGACCAAAACGCCAACAGCGGCGACCTGTTCCCCTATCTTGCCTCTCAATATGCGGACTACGACGAGGATGGCTATGGTGACAACGACACAGACACGGTCTTCGGCGATTATTGCCCATGGGACTACGGTGAATCGTACCGCGACCGAAACGGTTGCTTGGACAGCGATGGCGATGGAGCCAGCGACCCTTCGGGTGAGGGCACCATTTTCGAGTGGAACGCCACCGTTCACGGGGCTGACGTGTGGCCCTTTGACCCGACACAATGGAAGGACACCGATGGCGATGGCTACGGCGACAACCAGTCTGAGAACGCCACCAACCCTGACCGATTCCCCCAACGAAAGGCAGCAGCGAACGACACCGATGACGATGGTTATGCAGACAATTGGACCGAACACTACAACGGAACCAACGCAGAAGGCATCCAAATCGATGCTTGCCCTACCGAATGGGGCAACTCGACTCGCCGGAATTTGACGGTCTATGCCTACGGTTGCCCTGATGCTGACGGCGACGGCTACACCGACGCCTACGTCTTCGATGTTGATCCGGACACTGGCCTGCGCATCAACGAACTGGGCGATGCCTTCCCCGACGAGAAAACACAATCCAAAGACCGAGACGGCGATGGGTTCGGCGATAACCCCGTCGGATTTGAGGGCGATTTGTGCCCTACGGTCCCGGGCGTCCTCAACGGAACGGATGGGATTGGGTGCCGAATCATCGACGTGAACGATGATGACGGCGACGGCCTCATCAACGAACTTGACCTTCTCTGTCCAAACACACCCGCTGGAGAGCAGGTGAACGAGGACGGGTGCTCCCAATCGGAGCTCGATGACGACAATGATGGGGCCAAAAACAACGTTGACCTCTGTCCGAACACACCCGCTGGGGTTGCTGCCGATGCCCAAGGTTGCAGTGAAGAACAGCGTACATCGGATTCGGACGGCGACGGTCTTAACGACCCAGAGGACAATTGTCCCAACACCGGCGCCGGTGAAAACGTGGACGAGAATGGATGTTCACAAGCACAACGGGACAGCGATGGCGATGGCTTGTCCGACTTGGACGATGCTTGCGATGATACGCCACCTGGTTTCCCAATTCTTGCAAATGGCTGCACCGATGAGAGTGCCCTCGATATGGACCTTGATGGTGATGGCTACAGTGGCGTCTACACCTACGACATTGACCCTGCTACTGGCCTCCATGTGAACCAGACCGGAGACGCCTTCCCCAGTGATGCAACTCAGTGGTTTGACCAAGACGGTGACGGCTACGGCGACAACCCTTCTCCGGCCAACAACGCCGACGATTGTCCTGCCGAAACCGGTACGTCCTACATCGACTTCCTCGGCTGCTTTGACGACGGAGACGGTTATCGCGATGAGAATGAACCTGCAGCTCTACGCGGCGATGCAACCCAATGGAGGGACTCAGATTTCGATGGATACGGAGACAATTGGGGAGACCCCTCATGGAACGAAACCCGCGACCCCTCCTGGCCCGGTGAATTCGTGGCGGGTGCCACCAATGCAGATTACTGTCCGAAAACGACGTCGGGTTTACAGGTTGATTCGGAAGGATGCCACATCTCTGAGCGTGACACTGACCAAGATGGTGTCATGGATGATGCAGACAACTGCCCAACCCAAGCAAAAGGCATGGACGGGTACGATGACGGTTGTCCCTATGTGCCGCTCTCCGGCGACGGTGAGGAAGGACTGTTTGGTGTTGATGCAGGAACCATCATGCTCGTCCTTGGTGGTTTAGGTGGACTCCTGATCGTGGGATTGGTGCTCGCCCGTCTCCTGAGTCGTGAGGACGATGAGGACGATGACTACGATGAATACGATGAGTTCTATGACGACGATGAGGAAGAGGAGAGTTTCCTCGACCGGTTGGACCGAACCACATCGGCGGCCCCACAGCGCTCACGTCCAGCCCCTCAGCGTGCGACTCAATCAAAACAAAAGTCCTCAGGTCCAAGCAGTCCTCCGCCCAGCGGCGGCGGACCAAGCAAGCAACGAGGCCAAACCAGTCGCGCTCCAAGCGGGCCATCTCGCCGAACTTCTGGCGGACCTCCGGGCCGTGGCCCTAGCAAAGTCTCCGCATCAAAGAAGCCGGCAGCGCCCCAAAAGGCATCCAAGAAGAAAGTGGTGAGTGATTCGGAAGAACCCTCCGGGAAGAAGGTTCGTAAGGCCAAAATCAACGTTGATTTGAGCATCTTTGAAGATTGGCAGGCCGAAGACCGAGATGCAGCAGTTGAGTGGGTTGCAGGTGCCCTTTCGGAAGGCGACCAAGAGCGAACCATGTTGATGCAACTGCAAGAAACAGGGTGGACGGCCGAACAATCCAGAGCGATCTGCAACCTCGCAAAGAACAAGCGTGATTGACCACCTTCATGAGGGCTTAAATGGGGGCCGGCGGTGGCCACAGAAAAGGAGAGAGAAGAAGGATGTCCGACGAGATACCAACCACCTCTTCAGGAATTGAGGTGGATGATGCCGCTGCCTACTTCGGTGTCACTGAATCCAGCGACGTTCTCCATTCCATGATGGCCATGCCACGTGAGCAGGCCATGGTTCAATTCTTCGAACTCTTGTCCGACATCGTTCTTCGCCCGGGTGATTTTGATTTTGAAGCTGCCAGCGAACGCATGCAGTGCGAAGGTGGAGAGATCTACTACCTCGTCGCCGGGCACCTCGGTTTGATGAGCATGCCCGACCCGCTTCTGCAGGCGCTTGGCATGCCAGACTCAACTGGAGAAACAGGTTCGGCTGCCTCGAACATTGACAAAGCAAGCAAAGGCCAACTCGAGCGACTCGCCGACCCGATGCGCATGATGAAACTCTTCGCTGTGGCCCATCAAACCGGGTCCAAGGAGGAAGTGATCAAGTACATGAGCGGTTTTGAGAGCCTTCTCAACGACGTGGCTGGATCAGTTAGCCAACTGGTCACGGTGAACCAAGAATTGGATGCAGCCCTCGATGTGGCCGGGCATGTGCTCCCCATTCCAACCCTCGCCAGCGACACGGCCGGCGCCGCCACCGTTGAGGTTCCAGAATCACCATCGTTGCCCGAACCCGTCCCCGCTGCTGCACCTGTTCCAACCCCTGCCGTACCCGTAGCAGAATCCCCCTCGGTCCCGGTTCCGCTTCCATCTTCACCCGAACCTTCCGTTCCCATTCCAGCGGTTGAAGCAGCCCCTGCGCCACCCTCCAGTAGTGTGGCGCTGCCGGATGTTGTTCAGCAGGTTGAACCTGAGCCTGTCGTGAACATTGAGAGCGAAAAGCAAGTCGCTCGGGCAACCCAAGACGCCTTTTCTGGGGCCTTTAGTTCCGAACTTGTCTCCGAACCCGAACCCGCTCAGGCCCCGGACCCCGAACCGGATGTTGAGGAAGAACCTGAGTTTGTCAGTGCTGCTGAGCACTTCATTGCCGCTGATGAGGATGGAAGCGGAGCGCTTGATGTTGAGGAACTCGCCCAGGCTACGGGGACCACCATCGAAGAGGCAACTGAATTGCACGCTGAGGCAGATACCGACGGAGACGGCGTGGTTTCCCTCTCCGAATTCATCTCTTCCCCAGCAGCAGAAAAGACAGCTGCGCTTCCAAAACCCGTCGCCCCCATCCGTCGTCCACTTGGCCAACGACAACCTTCGCCTCAAGACCAACCCGCACCGTCTCAAGCCCCGCCACCGGCTGTCCAACAACCACCTCAAGCGCCTCCGCAACAACCGTGGCAGCAACCGCAACAACAGGGATGGCCTCAACAACCGCCCCAACAACAGGGATGGCCTCAGCCACAAGCACCGCTGGTTCAACCAACCATTCGTTCAGGGGTGCACTGCCGGAACTGTGGGATTGGGCTTGACCCATACTGGCGTTTTTGTCCAGTCTGTGGTCAGCAAAACCTCGGTTACTGAACGGCTTTATTGAACTACAAAAGAGCCGTTCTCAAACAACACGGTTTCATCCAACCAAACACTTGGGGATTTGAGCACGCCTGAAATTTGTATGCCTACGGCGGCAGAGCCCCCAAGGGTTGTGTTGTCTCCAATCGAAAAATACGCCGTACCAAGTCGTTTTTCGTCTTCCAAGACATTGCCCGAAAGTCGAGCATTCGGGTTCATTCCAAAGCCGAATTCAGCGATGGTCCACACGTTTTCTTGGTCTTTGCTCTTTAATCGTTTAGCGGCCTCTCCGAAGGTCTGACGAATTTGAGCCGCAGCCGTTCCACCTTTGACATCGACCACCAAGCCGTTTTCGATTTGGAGCACGACAGGTTCGTCGACCAGGTTTGAATCCCACGAACCATCGATGACGATGGTGCCGTTCATCGTGCCTTCCCTTGGAAGGGTGAATATCTTTCCCGCCGGTAGGTTGGTGACCATTCGGGGACGGTTGCAGATTCCGTTGTCATCCAATTTCCACTCCCTCCAATTGACTTCGAAGGTGACGTTTGTCCCCGTATCAGATTTGACGTTCACGATCCGTTTTCTACGTAATTGAGCGTTCATTTCACCGATGTTTTTCTTGATGATGTTGAAATCGGCCGTCATGCCACCTTCGGTAAACATCTCAACGGTCATGCCCGGCATGGTGGCCACACGGGACCCGTCCTTGATGGCTTGACGAACGGCACGTGTGTGGGTAAGGGAGTACCGGGTGGGGGCGATCACAACCTGTTGTTGGCGCATGAGGTTGGCTACTGGTGCTGGTGGTTCCTCGCCGTGGTGTCGACCTTTTGGCATAACAATGAGCAGAACACGGTCGGAGCGAATGCTTGCAGCGTCGTGAAGGGCTTGTCCGATATCGGTCGTCGAGGGATCACACACGATGAGGATGTTTTCGCCTCGGCGTAAGTCCATGCATACATCGATTACGGTTCGTGCACTTTTCGCCATTTTTTCACTGAAATCAACGTCGTTTTCCTCATCGACCGTTTCAACCGGCAAGTTCGGCACGGGTTCATCTTCATCCCCAAGCCCTTCCGCTTCGTTCATGATGTCCTCAATGTCTTGGTCAAGCGGTCCATCATCTTCGTTCCCCGAACCTTTTCGGCGAAACGGGAGGACCATGCTTAGGGTACCGTTCAAATGTTCTTGAATGTGTGCCTTTTTTTCCTCAAACATGAGCGAATATTGCTCTTGCTGTACGATGGGAGTGTTGAAGAAGCACAGGTGATTGAACCGTCCATGGAAGCCTACGATGAGTTCCTCCAACGCGTTCAAGACATTCACCGCCTCAGTGCATTGCAAGGCCATCTCGGATGGGACCAAGAAGTGCTCATGCCTTCCAAAGGTGCTTCTTCTCGGGGCGAGATGATGGCTTGGTTGGCGGGTAAGCGGCATGAACAATTGACCGACGACCGAATGGGCGCCTTGTTGGCTGCCCTTGAACAAGAGGAACTTGATGGAGACCAAGCCGCCAACGTTCGAGAAATGCGGCGAGCGTATGACCAAGCCGTTCGCTTGCCGAAAGCCTTCGTGGAATCCTTTGCACAGGCCCGTTCTGAAGCCCTTGTCGCTTGGCAATCTGCCCGTGAGGCATCTGATTTTGAAGCCTTCAAACCTTCCTTGAGCCATCTGATCAACATGACCAAGGAAAAAATTGAGCTTCTCGGTGTGACCACAACTCCCTACGATGTTCTCCTGGATGAATACGAAGTGGGCATGAAGGTGGAAGATTATGACCCGCTTTTTGCTGGACTTCGGGAGCGTCTTGTGCCATTGTTACACGCCATTACGAGCGCACAATCGGCCGCTGAGGTGCCCTCGCTCCCTGCTGAACTTTCGTTCCCTGTCGAGGCACAAAAGGCGTTTTGCGAGGCGGTTTCTAAGAACATGGGCTTTGATTTTGACGCTGGACGGATGGATGCCTCGACCCATCCTTTTTCCGCAGGTCTTTGGCCCGGGGACACCCGGTTTACCACCCGGTTTGATGAAAAAGATCCTTTTTCGTGTTTGTATGCCGTGATGCACGAAACGGGCCACGCCTTGTACGAACAAGGTTTGGACCACCAGCACCGGTTCACGCCCCGTGGTGCAGCGGTTTCTTTGGGCGTCCACGAATCACAAAGCCGTTTTTGGGAGAATCAAATCGGGCGCACACCAGCCTTTTGGAAGGTGGTTCTTCCGTGGTTCCGCTCGTCCTTCCCAAACGCACCCGATTGGGATGAGCACACGCTCAACCGTTTGGCCAACCGTGTTGAAAAAGGTTTCATCCGGGTGGAAGCAGACGAAGTGACTTATAACTTGCATGTTATGCTGCGATATGAAATTGAAAAGCAACTGTTCAACGGTGACCTTGAGGTTGATGACCTACCCGAAGCGTGGAATTCCATGTTCAAGTCGTGGTTTGACGTCGATGTCCCCGAGGACCGGCTGGGTTGCCTGCAAGACATCCACTG
>MDSY01004368.1_pt1 | contig 24659 bp, 14 predicted proteins | sample 811131 | NCBI WGS metagenome assembly MDSY01 (sample SAMN05326643, study PRJNA326480) | marine metagenome | isolation source: seawater | place: Atlantic Ocean: South West | collected 2010
CAAGGGGTTGAGCCATCGGTCTGGCGATGAACGGTCCCACTCAAAGGTCACCTCGGTCAAGGCGCTTCCATTCTCAACCGCCAAACAGGCTTGATGGTAGCCCGCATCCGTTCGCAAACCGTGGTAAGGTCGTTCGAGCCCTTTGGAAGCCTGGAGGTAAAAACCGCCCGTCGACCCAATGATTTCGTAAATGAGGCACATCTCTGCGGCCCTATCGGGTGCTTTGATTTGCAATGCACCATCGGTGCCTTCAGGCAGAAACGGGCGGTCTTCTCCCAATCCCATGGGGTCCCTGAATTTGTGGTCCCGCCACGGGTCCAACCGAACCGTACAAGCGACACAATCCGACTCGTCGATGCCGTCCAATAGCAAGACCTTACCGTCTCCATCCGGTTGAAGCCTCCAGAGCGTTGCTCCATCAGCAAGGGCCTCAATCCCCCAATACGGGGAGGTGGCCAAGGTCCACTGCATGGTGCCCAACGGAGAGGTCAGGGCGTGAAGCATGTTGTGTTCAAGGAAGTAGGTTGTGTTGTCGTAAAACATCGCTTGCGTTGCCGCAGCGTGTTCAGTTGAATCGATGTGGACCAGCCCAAGGGTTGGAATCGAGGTCATCGCTACGTTTTTTGGTGCATCCCAAACATAACCCCAGTGCATGTTTTCGGTGTAGACGGCTCCATCGATGTCGGCCAAGGCTTCCCTTAACGCCAGGTCTCCGGGTGATACCGCCAGCAGTTCTTCGTGTTCAGCCAGACTGATGGCTACCGTTTGTGCCATCAAGGCACCAACAACGATGGCAACGACCATGGTCAACGACACCGGGCGCGGTAGAATCCATGGCTTCACGGGTTTTTCATCGACGGGCGTGAGCGCTGTGTGAGGTGACCACCACCACGCCACCAGCACGGCCAGGGGGACATGAAAGGCATGAAGCGCCATGGAATACAAGGTGTAGGAGAGGAGGGAAAGCACGGGAATGAATCGCAATCCTTCAACCAGATGGACCACGCTTAGAATCCACAAGAGCGCAAACCACGTGATCGCAATGCGGCCTTCCAAGGTGGTGCGTAAACCGTAGGCTGCCGCTGCAGCAAAGGCCAACAGCACGCCGTTGTACACCAACAGCGGCCGTCCACCTTGCCAACCGTATTCAGAAAACACCGCTTCATCGAACAGCCTCGGGGCAATGACGAGCAGGGCCACACCAAAGCCAACCGTGATGAAGGCCGAAGCGATGTAGACCAGTTTTCGAAGGAGTTCCCGGTGCTCTTCGTTGTCAATGGCCAATCCATGCAAGACGTGGCTCAACAACAAGAGGGCCAGATAAATGGCCCCGGTGGGGTGAATCAATGCCACCGAAAAGAGGGCCAAGCAAAGCCCGAGGGTGTGGTGCCGTTGCCGTTGTTCAGCGTGGCGAAAGAGGACCAAGATTCCCACGACCAAACCGAGTTGGCTGGCCACGCTTGGGAAGCCGGAATCGAAGGTTTTAGCAAACAATCCGAGCCCCAATCCCATGCTCAACATGGCGTAAGCGCCAGCGCCGTGTCGGTCCATCGCTCCGATGATGCCCAAGAGCAGAACGAAGAGGGTGTAATGGCCGAGTTGAAACACCGCCTGCCCCGCATCAATTCCGGTAAGTTCCACCACCCATGCGGCGACGGATGGGTAGGCCGGGGGGTAGGTCCAGAAACCCTCGTTGGTCCCCGGAAGGCTGAGGTTTCCTTCCAAGACCAGTTGCTGGGTGAGCATCGCAAACCCAATCCAATCCACGCCAAATGGAAGGCGTTGCAACAGGGGGGAGAGCAGGGCTGTCGAGGCAATGAAGAGGCTGACGGCAAACAACCACGTTGGTCGGTTTCGCTGAAATTCAAGCTGAATTTCTGCTTCCTTGCTGAGCGATGATGACGTTGATTCTTCGGAAAGTTCGCCGTGCATGGCGGCTTCCAAAAGCTGCCACCGGCTACGTTTGGCGATGACTTCATGGCGCTGGTGAATCATCCTGTAAGCTCCCGCATTGAGCCCAAGCAACGAAAAGGCAAGCAGCATTGGCGACCACACATCAAGCAACACCAAACTTCCTGAGACGCCATAGAACAAGAGCAGGCCGAGGGCAGGGGCGAGGAGGGCTTTGCGAAACCGATCGCTGCTTCCATCGAGCACCGTACTCAGTGCCCATCCTGGAAGAATGCTCGGCGCCAAGACGACCATGGCACTGCCGAGCATAATGGGGTCACGCCCGAACCATGCCTTGATGATTCTCCGAAACCTCAAGTAGAATCGGCCTTACGCTGAGGCATGAACTCGGGCGGGAACTTTCCCTTCCATCCGACCGTGGTGTTCGATGGTCCGTATTGGGTTCACGATTTTTCTCGGCCGAGCCCTGAGGGATGGGAGGCGCCTTACATGTACTCCGTTGGCCGCTACGACGAACGCCGACCTGGCATGTACACCACAGCGCTCTTTGAGGGAAAAAGGGACCACCATGTTGGGCTGGATTTGGGGGCTCCCGTCAACACCCCCGTCCATGCTTTTGCCTCCGGAACGGTGGTTGAGGTCGCTGTCAACGACGAGGACGGTTCTTACGGTCCGACGCTCATCACCAAACATCACCTTCCGTTGCCCATTCACGTTGGTGGTCCGCTGGCTGAGGAAACCTCGGAGTTTTGGGTGCTCTACGGGCACTTGAGTTGGGACAGCATTGCCCACTGGAAGAAAGGCGATTCGTTTGACGCTGGGGCCGTGTTGGCCAGGCTGGGCCATGAGGGTGAAAACGGGGGCTGGCCGCCGCACGTTCATGTTCAGTTGTCCGTGAATGAACCGGTCGGAGGCGACCTCCCTGGCGTGGTTTGTTCAGAGGACCGTGCTGTTGCTTTGGCCAAATTCCCAGACCCACGATTGATCTGCGGGCCGCTTTACTGAACGGAGTTCAAGTGGGCTTTGAGGGCGTTGATCGGTCCAATGGCTGCAGGGTCCTTGCCGTGCAAAAACGCCAACGTAATGGAAAGCCAATCCATGACCAAACAGTGGTAGAGCAAACACTCGAGCAGAGAACTGCCCTCGCCGACGAGATTCCATGCCGTTTCTGTGGTGGCATGGGCGACCATCCAATCCAACCGCTGTTGGACCCTCGGATGCATGCCCGGCCAAGTCAAGACCAGAAGGGCCTGGTTTGGAGCATCAGGGTCGGCATCGGGTCCAATGCCGCCCCATGCCACGCTCTCGTTGTGGTTCATCTCTGGGACCACGCCAATGCGCACAAATCGGGCGGCGTTCTCGTTCATTTGATTCTTGAACCGATTCAACGCAGGGGCCAATTCTGAAGGGCCAATGATGGCCATGGGCTGCTCCATCAGCCCCGTAGCGAGCAGGGCAATGTCGCCTTCGGGTTGAGCGATGACGTCGAAATGTTGGTTGTTGGCTGCAAGACGTTCCAGCATCGCTTTCCGTTCTTCGGCGGATTGAGCTGGGAGGAGGCCGAGGTGTTCCATCACCGCGACTTGTCGGCTGAAAATGTGTCCGAAGGCCGTTCGTGGAGGCTGCCCTCCAACGGTGGGAACGAGGTAGCAACTGGGGAACAGTTCGGGAAGACCCGCCAGTTGGCCACCGGTGGCAATCACCACCACCGTTGCTCCCATCTTCAGCGCTGCTTCCGTGGCCGCTACGGTCTCTTCGGTGTTGCCACTGTGGCTGGTGGCGAGCACCAGCCAAGTTCCATCAAACCAGGTTGGGAGCGTGTAATCGCGATGAACCACGACGGGACACTTCCCTTCCCGTGCGGTCAAGGCAGCCAAAAAGTCGCCACCAGCAGCGCTGCCACCCATGCCCAGACAGATGACTCCGCTCCAAGGTGCCTTTTTGAGGTCTTCAAGCCAAGGAAACCGTTCGGCGGTGATGGCTTCAAATCCATCGTGAAGGTCTTGATGAAACGTCTGTGTGAACCCAACCATGCCTTCCATGTCCAGTTGTTCAGCGAGGTCAACAAGGGTCGGTTCGGGGGTGTTGTCTACGGGTTCTTCCATCATGCTTCCTCCACTGTTTCAGGTTCATCCACCGCCATGAATGGCAAAGCTAGCCAGGTTCCTTCGTGCCTCATGAGCAGACCTTTTTGACCGGGCGTGTGGTCGTAAGCGAGCCGAACATGGTCCATGGCCCAAGTGGTTGGGTCAAGGAATTCTCCAACCGTGGCATCTTCGTTAATGAAGTCCACACTGGTCAATTCATGCCGTTGAGCGAGCACCTTGGCCTGTTCCAAATCCCGCCATGTGGCACCGGTACGTTCACGACGGTCCACCCGTTCCATGATCGCACCATCCTTTGTCCATGATGAAGGTCGCCAAATGTGGTTTCGCCACTGCACAATGTCTCCGATTTCATAGCCCGGTTTTCGATAAAGCAGGGTCAAGCGGGTGACATCAACGCCGTCCTTTCGACCAACCGTTGAATTCGTTTCAATGACCATGCCGCCGTATTCATTGATGAGGTGGCGGCCCCATGCTCGTGCCAATCCTTTGCTCCCCAGCACGACATCGTAGCCTCCTGTCACCGGCCCTTCGCTTGTGATGAAGAACATCGGGTCGTCGGAAAGCTTGTCCAAGACATCGTCCAAGGTTGTTCGGAGACGGGTGAATTCCTCTTCGCTCAGGCGACGTGCACTGGAGCGCAACTGCACGGTTGCTTCGAAGTAATTCCCCGCACGACGGGTGCACGTCAGGCACACACCATTGGCCATGCGGGCCCGCATGGTGTGTTCTTCCTGGAAGAGCAAATTGTCGATGACACCCTCCAGTTGGATGTGAAGCAGGGTGTGGCGGTCTGAAACTTTGACAGGTTCCATGGCCAGTTGAATGTCTTCGGCCTGTTCATGGACGACTAAATTTCGGTGCAAGAGTTCGTCCCAAACTTCGTCTTCCGTGGTGTTTTCCCATTTCCCATCGATTTCCACGATGCCGCACCGTGCACAGCGAACCCAGGGGACGTTTTCTGGGACTTTTGCCAGCACGGTTCTCGCTCGCAAGCAAGGTTCACACATGCGGTCACCAAACAAGGGTGGCTCGGCCCCGCAGACCAAGCAAAATTCGCCACCAAGTCGGGATGACATGCGCCTCTCCATGCTGGTCTCGCGGTGAAGCCTTTGAAAGACTACGCCTTCGAAAGGACTCAGCCCTCGGTTTTGTCAACGGCTTCAGATTCACCGCTTCCAACCCGCTCGAGCGCTTCCAAACGCTCGTCAAGGCGGCGACTTCGTTGGACAACGGTCCACGTCCACAAAGCGATGGCAACCAACATACCGAAGTAAGCCACGGCCAAGTACGTCATCCCTTCCACATCAAACACCTCGGTCGTGCATGCTCTGCATGGCCTCGAGTCGCTGTTCAAGCGCCGTCAGTCGCATGGATGCCATCATGTGGCCGATGATAAAGACCGTGAAGGAGACAGCACCGATCAGCAAGACAAGGCCCATTTCACCGTTGATGGACCCCTCATCCCCGGTTCCAACCACGGGTCCGGGGTGGCGTATGGTCCAAATTCTCGTAGCAATGTAGGTCAGTGGAACCAGAACAAAGCCGTACAATCCGAAGGCGGCAAAGGTGTCCCGTGTCTCGACCCCATCGGGCTGGCTGTTTCGTCCGAGCACCACATAGGTGGCAAGGAGCGTGAGGAGGCCAAAACTGTTGAGCCGAACATCCGTCCAATCCCAAGGTGTGCCCCATTCTGCTTGGCCCCACACACAACCCGACCAAACCGCCATCAGCCCGCAAGCCAAGCCGGCTTCGGCGCCGGCGACATGCAAGCGCCACATCCATTCCGATCGTCGAAAGAGCCATCCTCCTGAACCGATGAAAAGGGCGCCGAAGGCGATAAAGGCGGCCCATGCCGCTGGCACGTGCCAATAGAATATTCGCTGGGCGGCTGGCGATTCAAACGCATCGATGGAGACACTGGGTGCCCACAGAAGGGCGAGAAGCAAGGTGGTGCCAATGCCGGTAAAGCCGAGGATAAGCAATGCTTCACCCCACTTCATGGTCGGCGGTGTTGGCCTGTCCCCCTTGAACTTGGTGTTCGTCTCAAGAAAGAAGGCTGACGAGGAGTGAGAACGGAAGAATCAACACCGGAGTGAGCAATCCGACAAACACGGCTTGAGGGCGAGCGAGGCGTTGAGTGGAACGTTGCATCCAGCCCACGATGTGCCAGACAGAGAAACACAACCCTGCTCCTGCGAGCACGGTTGGAGCGTCGAGCCCCTCGCCCAGCGCTGACAAGGAGAGCATCGTAAAGACCAGTCCAATCATCAAGGGCAGCCAACTTGCATGAGGCAGCCTTCCACCGACAGCTCGCCACCAATCTCCCGTGCGCTCTTCCCTCGTGGCCACCACCAGTGGATCGCCGCACAGGCCCACCGCCAACACAGGAGCAAGGGCGAAACCCAGCCGTTGCATGGGGTTGAGGTTGTCCATGAATTCTCCAAAGGAGAGAAGGATGCCCAAGGTGAGGAGGCCAGCGATGGCATTGGTGTTCAGCCACATCAATGTGCGCAGATGCATGCGAACGCCAAAGGCGCCTGCGGAAGTACGCTTGACAGATTGGGAAGGGCGTTGCACGGGTTTGGCGTCGTTCGAAGGGGTGCCGGCGTCTTTCTTGCTTTGGCCAATCTCGAAGTGGTGCGTCGCATGAGCGAGGATGCGTTCGTCGTGGGTGGCGATAAGCAGCCCGTGGCCCATGCATCGAAGTTCATTCAGCCATCCGCCCAAGGCTTCAATCGAAGCGTCATCCAACCCCGCATCCGGCTCATCAAGCATCACCAAGCTTGGATGTTCGCTGGCAAACGCAGGCAGCAATCCAGCCAGAACCGCAACTTTGCGGGCTTGGCCTTGGGAGAGGTGAGCGATCAAATCATTGGCTCGGTGGGTAAGGCCAAACGCCTTCAAAAAGGGACTGATGTCCACGCTTCGTCCGCTCATCGACATCGCGCATTGAAGGTGTTCAACCAGCACTTCACTCCCCATCATTCCGTTCTTTTGTAGCGTGATACCCAAAGCCAACGGGGATGATTTGGTCCGCCCCTCGTGGTCCTTCACAACGACGTTTCCATGTTCAATTCGCCCTTTTTCAAGCGGGAGCAGGCCCGCCGCTGCTTCGAGCAGTGTGCTCTTCCCAGCTCCGTTCGCTCCTGTGAGCATCACGGTTTGACCGGATTCAAGGCTCAAAGAGCATCCGTCCAAAACCGTGTTCATGCCTCGGCGGATTTGAACATCCACCAGGTTGAGCAGGGCCTTGGCCATGGTTCGGGCAGAGGTCATTCGGGCAAGAACCCTCCTGTTTCTTCTCTCAGAGACATCAACTCAAAAGAGATGGAGTCAAAGGGGCCTGCATGGTCTTCGCCATGTCCTTCTTCTCTTCGGTGGAGTGGATGGTGCTTATGCTGTGGTTTGTGGCCATTCTTGGTCCACTGGTTTACGCCGTCCGCACGCGAACATCCCTCGCCATGGGCATCACGGTGAGTGTTTTGCTTGGAGCGGTGGTCCAAGTTTTGTGGTCCATGCTTTACAATTGGGAACTGGTGAACATTTGGGTTTGGAATGATTTCGTGCTTGTCCCGGTGCGTGCCTTTGATCCTGCTTTTCTTCACACGCTGGCCACAGCAGGCTTTCTGCACAGCCAGGGTGACATGATGCACGTGTTAGGGAACGTCATCATCTTGGCGCTGGTCGGTGTGCCTTTGGAGCAACGCCTCGGTGCCAAACGGTTTGCGTTGGTCTACGTCATCGGTTTGCTGGGAGGTTCACTCGGTTGGGTTGCTTTCAATGCGCAATCTTACACGCCGGCGCTGGGAGCGTCCGGTGCGGCATTTGGCTTGCTGGGGGCTTACCTTGCAGGTTGGCCAAGGGATGAAATCCCCTTCCCTCTGTTGTTGATTCGTCCGTGGCCGGTGGTGTTCATCGCCTTGTTGTATTTTGGCTTGGAATTGCTTCGGGCCTTCTCCACCATGGAATCTGGCACCTCCAGTGGCATTGCTCACATGGCCCACATCGGCGGGTTTGTCGCCGCGTATGCACTCCTTCCCATCGTGGCGCGAGGTGGACCGGTGGAACTCGGCGTGGTTGATGGTGGTCCAAGCCAAGGTGCTGCGCATTCAGCACAGCGTCGCCGCATGAAGGCCAGCATGGCTGACCTGAGTTCCCTCGTCGACCCGTGGACTTCCGCCGGTTATGAGGTTCCTAAACACCTCCGGGAGCCGCTCAAGAACTTGATGCAAGCCGGTGATGAACCCGAAACGAGGGCAGCATGGATGGAGCACTTGGCCGATGCCGGCGTTTGTCCCGTCTGTGAAGCACCGCTCGGTTTGGTCGAACGGTCAACTGGCCCCCATTTGCAATGTTCCGTCAACACCGACCACCTCGAATGGCCGCCCCGTTAAGGTGGAGGGTGAATCGTTGGACAGCGTGATACATGTGAGGATAGAATCAAAGGTGGGCAAGCCTTCCAAAGCATGGAGAGGGGAAGCCATGCGAAGTGCATCACGGCCATCATTCCGAACGGGCGCCCTTCTCTTTGCCGTCCTGATGCTCTTGGCGGATGTCAGTGGAGGGCTTCTCTCGAACCCGGTTCATGCAACTCCAGTGGCTGATTACGAGGAGCCGATCCTCGTTGATGGCCTGCCTCCGCTCATGTGTGGAGAGGAGATGTGCGAACGTCCAACTCGGCTTATCGACCGAGGCGACAGGGTGTCCTCTGAACCCGACCAGTGGTGGCTTGGGTACGGGCCAGACCTTGATTGGAACGGGATGGACGACCGCCTCCAGCGCGTACTTGCTGGTCAAGAATCCATCTCGCCTACTTCAATCGTGGGACCCGATGGTCGCAAGACGGTCGCTCTCGTGGTGGACTTTGCTTGGGCACCAAAGGCGGCTGATGTGGCTGCGCTTGAAACCGTCTTGGAGGGGCATGGATGGATTGGAGAGGAAGCCGGAGCTTGGTTCCAAGTGATGGATTCAATTGACGCCGTGGTGGTTGACAAAGTCCCTGTCAGTGCGTTGATGGACATTTATTTCCTGCACGGCGTGGTCGTTGTTGAGATGCAAAACGTGATGGTTCCATTCAATGGCGTCGCCTCTGAAGCCACTCGGTCCATGCCCTCCGACGTTTACTCCGCCAGCACATACGCTCGAGGTTACAACGGCGAGGGTGTGGTCATGGCCGTCCTCGACACCGGCGTTGACAACGAGCACCGTGCCCTCAATGATTTCGATGACATCGACGATGAACCTGACAGCGATGCCACCAGTTACAACGACCAAAAATGGGTCGCAGGATTTGACGCAACCTCGTCGGCCTCCAACCCCGATGGTAGCGTTGACCCCGACGATGGCCAAGGCCATGGCACGCACGTCGCCGCGACCGCGTTGGGCACAGGAGGGGCGGAACGAGTTCACACAGGAAGCGGGATGGGCGCATACTTGGTTGACGTCAAGGTCCTGACCGATTCAGGCGGCACCAACTCCCAAGCCTCGCTGAACGGAATTCAGTGGGTCATCAACAACAAAGACACCGATTGGGGCAACAACGATTCAAGCCGCGGCATTGATGTCGCCTCGATGTCCTTTGGTTCATTGAGCAGCCCACTTAACCCAGACGATGAGGGCGATAACGGGTCGGGTGCCGAGGCACGATTGGTCAACGATGCCCGGGACGCAGGCATTGTCTGTGTGGTGGCGATGGGCAACGACGGCACCAAACGGGTTCCTTCTCCTGCCAGCGCCGACGGTGCCATCTCCATCGGTGCCGTGAACGACCGAAACACGGTCAACCGTACAGATGACGTGATGGCATCCTACTCCAATTGGGGGCCTCGTCTCGATGACGGTGACGACGATGAATGGGACGAGCTCAAACCCGATGTCACGGCGTTCGGTACTGGTATCATGTCGGCAACGGCAGCAACAGGCCCATCTTTCCCCGGCCAACCCGAACGCCCGCTGGCGGACGACGGCTACGATTCAAAAGACGGTACCAGCATGGCCACGCCACTCGTCTCTGGGATCGTTGCATCGCTTTTGCAGGCCGATGATTCCCTTTCCCCAGAAGACATTCGCAACATTCTACGGAATTCCTCAGAAGCCCGAGGTTCGGCCACTGAACCCGACATCTCCAGCCGCTGGAATGAGAAATGGGGCTTTGGACTCGTCGATGCATCTTGCGCCCTTGACTATGTCCTCGACCGGGCTTGCACACCCCTCGAAGACAACGGAGGGATCATCATCACGCCCCCGCCGGGAGACGAAGGACTTGGCGAAGACGTTTCAATGACGGCTCCGGTCAATCAATCCCTCCATCTTGCCGGGAACACCCTTTCCATCGAGGGAACGACGGACACGAGTGAGAACGACTACATGGAAGTTCAAGTGAAGCTTGAACAGTTCTACGAAGACGGTGAAAGTGACGAATTGACCAATTGGTTGAGCGCTGATGGCACAACCGAAGATTGGTACTTTGACATCACCGTCGACGACGATTGGGTGGATGCGGATGAAGCCTACACGCTCATCTATGCACGCGCCCTGACCGAAGGTGGAGAAGCATCGGTCCTTGACGTTCGCATCGTGCAATTTGCCCGCATCTCCATTTCATTGAGTGAACCTCCTCTTGGAACTGCTTTGGTCGGTTCAGTTGACTTCTCAGGAACCGTTGAGGGAACAGAACATGACCGTGTGGAATACAAGATTGACGGCCAGGACTGGCAACTTGGTGATGATTTGGATGAACAAGAGGAAGGCGTTCAGGAATGGTCGTTTTCATGGGATTCTACCCAAGTTGGCGACGGTTCTCACCGGATCAGCGTTCGGATGGTCAATGCGACTGGGGTGACCAGTGACGTCCTGAAACGCACGTACGAAGTGGACAATTTACCGGCAGCCCCCAACTTCGCGTTCACCGGTACGGTTGGCGTGTATGATGGCGGTTTACCGGTCAACGATGCCGTTGCAGGGACCGTGTTGGAAGTTCGCTTCGGACTCCGCAACATCGGAGATTTGGATGCGAACGAAGTTTACCTGACCTTGGAGGGCGAGGGCGGTGACTCCAGCACGTACCCTTCCGAAGGCAAAGTGTCATCGCTCACTCAGGGTGAAAGCGTTCAAGTCACGCTTTACTGGTGGGCCACGGTGCCCGGAACGCACGACGTGACCCTTTCACTTGACCCTACCCAACTCTACGAAGATCCCGACCGAAGCGACAACACCTACACCTTCAGTTTCACCGTGGATGAACGCCCGGTTGAACCGATGCTTCGCTTCCTCCCTGGCTCTTCTCGGACGGTTCCCGATGTTCCGGTCCCCGGGGCTCCTTACGATATCCGACTCCGCGTTGACAACCTCGGTCAGACCGATGCCAGCAACCTCAACCTTGGTTTGGAGCGCTGGCTTGACGACCAAGGCTGGATGCGACTGAAGGACCAATCATTGTCGCTTGTCCCCGGCTCAAGCACCACCTCTGGATACACCTATGCTCAATTCGAAGATGTTCATAATGAACCTGGAATCGTTTCCTACCGTGCCGTGCTCAGCGGAACGGGCGTGGAGCTTGAACACAAGGAGTTGCGGTTCAACGTGACCGTCGCTGAACTGCAGGCTGGACCGAGGGTGGGCTTGACCCTCTCCTCGGGAGAGGTTGCGGTGGATTTCATCGGTTTGGACGATGGTGCTTTGCTGTTCACCACCATCAACGGCGAACTCCACGCTCGGACCATTACCTCCACCTTGTCCATGGTTGGAGGGGTAGTATTGGAAGAGAATTGGGGCGGTGAACTCGCCGTCTACCAGCGGGACGATGGGCTCGTTCAAGTCGCTTGGACGCGTCGCTCACTCAGCCTTGAGGGCTACATTCTCACCGATATTGCCATGACTTCGATTTCCGCCGCTGGCAAAACCACACCGAAGCATTACCACATGCCGGCTTTGAAGTTCTCTGAGGGGTCTTACTACGGGTTTGCCTTTGACCAATACGACGGGACCATGGTCCTTGCAGGCTACCATCGAGACCTTTCCACCGGCGGGTCTTGGCAGGATGTGACCTCCCTTTTCGTCATTTCTTCCACCTCTCCCGATCGGGGCGCATCATGGTCGAGCCCAATTACGGTGCTGTCCGACATTGACATACGACCCGGCGATGTCCAACCCCTCGGCGTTGGGCTTGGGGAGGAATACCTCCACCTGCTGTACCAGGAATATCGCGATGACGTCTCCGGTGTCAAACGGGTCGGCCTCATGTACACCCACGGTTCCTACACTACGCCATCGTGGAGTTTCCAATACTCGGTCGGTGATGATGCTCGAACACCTCAGTTGGACGTCATGGTTGAGGACGGCGAAGACCGATTGGTAGGGGCATGGATCGAAGGCCAAGGCAAGGTCGCCAACGTCGTGGTATCCAACACCAACGCAGTATGGGCAGGTCAAGACAACGTTCGCACGCTGGCTCCAGGGGCCACACAGGTGTCCTTTGTGCCTCGTCATGACGGCCTCTATTTGTACCACGATGAGATTAATCTGAACGGCCCAGTGTACCGTTTGGGATTGGTCGCTGATTCGGAAGGATTGCCACTCAGCGGGCTTTCAAACATGCTCGAACAGGGTTTCTTGTTCGGTGTTGGTGTGATGGAAGATGACACCATCGTTTGCTCCATCACACCAGGTGGTTCACTCAGTTTGAGCAAGATCGCTTCGCTTTCTGGGTCCAATACAGCAGTCGCCTCTCCTGGTCTCCTCGAGACGCTTCTCGACTACCTTCCGGGTGAATCCAGAGAGGTGAAAATGCGCCTCATCGGGATTGGAGTTGGGTTGTTGTTCCTGTTCTTGGCTTCAATTGCCGTGGTCGTACGCCGCTCTCGAAGCGAAGTGGAAGAACTCCTCGATGAGATGGAGGACGACGAAGGCGAGGCTTTGGAGGTCATGATCAATCCCGAAGCAGATGAAGGACCTCTTCTCATGGTGGTGGACGACGAAGAAGAACTCACCATTCAGGCCCCGGTTGCCGTGATGGACGATGAGGAAGAAACCCTAGCAAGCGAACTGGAGAAGAAACTCGAGGACGGTGAGGGCAACGCTCGGTTGGAGCGCCGCATGAAGCGAAAGCAACAGCGTGAAATGGCTGCCATCCTTGAACAAGGACTTCCACCCCTGCCCGGTGCACTGCCCCCGCTTCCGCTCCCCACCCTCGATGGCGACGCTCCTTTGCCGGCTCCCTTGCCAGCACCGGCTTTGCCGCTGCCCGACCTCAAACGGGAGGTCTCCTGTTCCTCATGCAAAGCAACCTTCAGTGTCAAGGATTTGATGTTGAAGCGTACAAACTGTCCTGTTTGTGGCGTTGTCATTGAGTTGTGAGGGCTTTTCATGTGCGGCATTTTTGGATACCTTGGCCATCAAGAAGCACTTCCAATTTTGGTTGAAGGTCTTCGCCGTCTTGAATACCGTGGCTATGATTCAACGGGTGTTGCTGTTGACGACGGAAACAGCATTCAAACCTACAAAACCGTTGGAAGGGTCGCTGACTTGAAGGCCGTCTTGCCAGCCGAAGTTCGAGGTTCACTCGGTATTGCCCACACCCGCTGGGCCACCCACGGTGGCGTCACTGAGGCGAATACTCACCCGCATGCGTCCCATGACGGTGCGATTCATCTTGTTCACAACGGCATCATTGAGAACTTCCAACAACTTCGTCGAGGCCTTGCAGCCCGGGGCATTGAATGCGTGAGTGAGACCGATTCGGAAGTGCTGGTCCAAATGATGGCGCTCGAACTCGAGCAGGGTGCTACCCCGCTCAAATCGGTTCAGGCCACCCTCCGTCGCCTACGAGGTACCTGGGGTCTGTGCATTATGTTTCGAGACCATGACATGTTGATTTGCGCTCGCAACGGCTCCCCCCTCATCATTGGCCAGGGTGATGGCGAAACCTTCGTTTCAAGCGACCCCCATCCACTGACCACCCACACCCAACGCGTGGTGTACCTCGAAGACGGTGATGTTGCCGTCATCAACCCTGATGCGTTTACCATCACCTCCATGAAAGGCCGAGAGGTTGAACCAAACATCACGGTTCTTGAGAACGCGTGGGGCGAAGCGGAATTGGGCGATGCACCTCACTACATGTACAAAGAAATCTACGAACAACCCGATGCCCTTCGCCAATGCATTGCAGGCCGTGTCGACCGAGAGATGGGAACCGGGCGTTTGGGCGGGATGGGGCTGGACCATTCCACCCTCGTGCAGGCCCCCCATGTTCGACTTTTGGGCTGTGGTACGGCCGCCTATGCTGCAGAAATTGGGCAGATGTTGATCGAAAAAATGGGTCGCATTCCGGCCGTATCCCACATCTCCAGTGAATTCAGAAACAACGATGCGGTCATCAACCCCAAGGCGCTTTACCTTGCTGTTTCTCAATCCGGTGAAACGGCGGACACCATCTCGGCGGTCAAAGAAATTAAACTGAAAGGCGGAAAAGTGTTTGGTGTCGTCAACGTTGTTGGGTCAACCATTGCTCGCCTTTGTGGCCAGGGCGTTTACATCCACTCCGGTCCCGAACAGTCCGTTGCTTCCACCAAGGCCTTCACCAACATGGTGGCTGCGTTGACCATTTTTGCAACGCAGCTCGGACGAACCCGGCATCTCTCGAAGGAAGACGGACGGGACCTCATTCACCATCTCCAACAGGCTCCTCATTTGATGGAGACTTACTTTGAAGACCCGGGTCCAATCTCCGATGCGGTGGATTTGCTTTGCGAAGCGAGTTCGGTGCTTTTCCTTGGCCGGGGGCTTTCAGCTACGGTGGCGAAAGAGGGGGCCCTCAAGCTCATGGAACTGGCCTACATACCGTGCTTGGCCTACCCTGCCGGGGAAATGAAGCACGGCCCCATCGCCTTGTTGGAAGAAGGAAGTCCAGTGGTTATCATCGCCCCAAACGACCATCTCAAAGAAAAGACCCTTTCAGCCCTTCATGAGGTCAAGGCTCGGGGCGCGAAGGTTATCCTTATCCACGAGAAAGGGGATTCAATCGCTTCAGAAGGTGACATCTCCATCGGCGTTCCTTCGATTCATCCTTGGTTGACCCCGCTGCTCACGGTTGTGCCCCTTCAATTGATGGCGTACGAAACGGCCCTGCGACTTGGTCGTGACGTGGACCGCCCCCGCAACCTTGCAAAGTCAGTGACCGTTGAGTGAACTCAAAGGATGGTAAAGCGCTGCTCGCTCTCCTTCCAGTTGAAGGGCTTGTAGCCAAGGAGGTGGTTGGTATGTCGCATTTTCACGATCCCCAATTTACGGGCGACATCATCGCCATGCCGCTCCATGACCAGGTGCATCACGCCGTCTGAAAGGTAGTCTTCAACACCGTATTCGCCAAATTGCTTGTGGTCTTCTCCGGTCATTTCGCAGATGAAGAATGAGGTCAGTTCAAGACGACGCACGGCTTCAAACAGACGGAAGATTTCATCCCGCGGGTTCTCCATTTTGGTCAAGGTGAAAAAGGCGCCAAGCGAGTCAAAAACCAACAACTCGAAACCAATGGATTGCCGGTAGGAGGTCAGTTGCTTGATGAGTTGGCCCATCCAATCCACACGGTTGCTCATTCCTTGCTCGTCAAGTTGAACCCGAAGGTCGGCCAGGTCGATGATGGCGATTCGGTTTCGAACACGTGGGTCGTCAACGTTCATCCCCATGTTGGCCATGTGGGAGCGAAGCGAATCCTTGCCTTGTTCGAGCGTGACGTAAATGCCACTGGTCTCGCCGTAAAGAACGGCATTGTAGAGCATGGAAAAGGTCAGGCTTGATTTCATCGCACCCGATGCACCAGCAACAATGCTGATGTGGCCTTGTGGGATGCCGCCTTGCATTTTTTCATCAAGTCCTTCAATGTGGGTCGGGATTCGCTCAATCTCGGACATACGGCTCGCTTGGTGGGTTGCACTTGGGATTCTTCAATATCACCCACGCATTTGATGGGAATCTCCAAGGTCTTCGTCATGGTGTTGGCAACATGGACGTGTGGTTGGCTTCCAATTCAACCCGTCGACATGCGCTGTTGGTGCCCCTTTTTCCATCGCTGCATCACCAAGGTTTGGAAGGCGTTGATGAAACACCTCCCCACGGAACCGTGGAACACCAAGTTCGCACCATCTGTCAGCGCAAGGCAGCAGCGCTTCCTTCAAGCGACCATTCGGTTATCATCGTCGCCGACACCATGTTGAGCGACCCAGATGACCATTCGTTGAGCATGGGAAAACCCCTGGACCTCGCTCATGCGGCCACGATGCTTCATCGATTAGCGGGTCGGTTCCACCAAGTTTGGACCGCGACGTCGGTGCGATGGAATGGCTCTTGGCATCATTGGTGTGAATCGGCCGTCGTTTCAATCCCGGAGTTAACCACAGAACAACTTCAAGACCTTCTTATCTCGAAATCCTGGGAGGGGAAAGCGGGTGGCTACGATTTGGCGGGCCCCATGGGTGCTTACGCCCGTTTGGTTGAGGGAACTGAAAGCACCGTGTTGGGTTTGGCTGGTGAAGCCATGCAATTCCTCGAGGTTTTGGCCTCGACCCGTTAAGGTTCACAACAGGGGCGTCAGCCCTAACTCGTGTTTTTCCATGTCGACCACGACGTTTTGTCCGGGAATCATCAACAATTTATCTTCAGCGTCAAGGGAAAAAACACTCACACGTGCTTGGTCGGCCATGTGCTTGATCTCTCGCCGACACGCCATCTGATGGCTTTCCATGTGGACGAGTGAACGAAGGTCAACGATGGCGGTGTCGCCTTGCATCACGCGTTCCAACATGGCAGAGGTTGGAATGCGCTTCATCACGTCGGGCGCAATGTAGCGAAGCGCTTTGTTGGGTGGGGGTTGGAGGCGCTGAACCACCATGCCGAGGTCGTGAAAAGCCTCTCCGTCGGGGGTTACCGGTCCATTCCACCCCAACGGCGGTGTTCGAAGTGGACCGACATCAACGGGGTTGGGGGCAGGCGTTTCCACGGCATCTGGTTGAGCAGGTGTTTGCTCGAGCGTGGGCTTCGCTTCGTTGCTGGAGAGCGAGACGGGCTCTTGCGGTGCTTGCGCAGGAGGTGGTCGTTGGTCGGCGGTGCCACCCTCAGGGTCTGGGAGACCGAAAAATTGCCACAAGCTTCCCATGGTTGGTTCCTCAGAAGTCCAAGTCGTCGAGTAACGACTGCAACTCTGTGGAGGCAGGGGTTGGTGGAGTTTGTGAAACTATGGGTTGAACCGGTGCAGGAGCGGCCTGATTGGCGGCCAGCCACTGTTCGCCGTAGTAGTTCCATTGTTCCATCGTCCACCCTTCTGGAAGTCCAGTGGCAGGTAGGGGTGGGCCGGTGTTGACCGCAGCAGTTTGTTCCATTGGGGCGGCGTAGCCGGCTGCAGCCGCAGGTTCCGGAGCGGCTTGTGTCGCCATGGGTTCTTGCTGGGCCGGTTGAGTGGCCGGTATCGCTTCCACTTGTTTTGGTGCAGCGGCGAATTGACTTTGTTCGTACATGCCGAAGTCTTCGGCTTCACCAGAGCCTCGACGAGTGAACAACAAGAACACGACCAATCCAACAATGATGATGCCCAAAAGGCCGATGACCGCCGCTGTTGTGGTGCCCACGGCGTTGGTGATGCTTTCAATCAAGCCATTCGGTGGTAGTTCAGTCACGACGACGGTCAGTTCCTTGGTGATGCTCTCGCCATCGTCGTCGGTCACGGTCAAGACCACGGTCCATGAGCCGGCTGGAAGGTTATCCATGGTCCATGTGGCTCCGGTGAAATCAACGTCTCCAGTTTTAGAGCCGTCCAAGTCGGTGTCGAGGTGGGAACTATCCCACTGATAAGCGAGGTTTTCGATGTCGTTGGTTGTATCGGTGATGAAGTCACTTCCAATCAATGTGAGGTTGTCCCCTTCGGTCAGATTTGTGAACGCCATTTGGCTATTGACCAACTCCCGTGGAGGGATATTCAACACGCTCACGTTCATGCTTTGTTGGGCCGTTGCACCATCGTCGTCCGTCACCGTGACGGTGATCATTCGAACGCCCTTGGTCGTCCATGTTGGGGTGATGGTCGTTCCTGTCAGTTCACAATCGTTGTCTGCCACTCCATCGTTGTCCCCGTCAAGGTTGGCATTCAAATCCCAGCAAATCCCGAGACTCTCCACGTCGGAAGGGGTGTCGGAAGCAACGACGCTCAAATTGAGTGTGTCACCTTCAAACACGGGGGTGTTTCCAGGCAGGTCTTTGGTGAAGGTTGGCGCCACGTTGTGAATCATCACCATGGCTTGGCGAAGGTCGGATGTGGCTCCGTCAGCATCGATGGCCCGAACCTGAATGATATGCTCACCTGAGGTGTTCCATGACACGGCTTCTGACGATGAAACACCGATGCTTGAAACGGTCCAGTTTTCGTCGTTCAAAGAGGGATGCCATTCGATAATGACGGTGCCTTCATCGTTGGCAGAATCACTGGCTGTGGCACGTAGGAGCGCCACTTCGTCTTCATTGAGGTGCCACGTACCGTTTTCGTCAGGCGCTACTTCCGCTCCACCTTTGAGCAGTGAGGGGGCAGAGATGGTTGGGGGGATGTTGAGAACCAATACCTCGACTGAATGGGTCGTTGTCGTTCCGTCATCATCGGTGGCGACGGCGGTGACGTTGACTGGGCCTTCAAACATGGGCGTAAAGGTACACGTGGGTTGTGTCGTTCCTTCGGCACAGTCCAAGCCTGGCCAGGTGATGACGACCTGTTGCCCGGTTGGAGATGAGGTATCAATGTCCTCAATGTCAACGGCTTGGACGGTGACTGGCGATTCAACCTCAACCGATTCTGGATGAGTCAAATTGAACGTCGGTGCACGATTCAAGACCACCACGTCGACCTGCATTTCATTGACATCGAGTTCTTCATCCACCACGAGGACCTTCACGCTCCAACTTCCGCTGTTTGACCAATTCCATTGTGTCCAACAATCCGGGGCTTCAATGACATCGATGAGACCTGCTCGTGACTCAATCTCAAATCGGCAATCAACATCTCCACCATCGAGATCAAAGCTCTCTGTGGCGTTCAAGGTGACGTTCTCAAAGGTGTATTTCCCTTCATCAACCTGCAAATCGGCGGTGGGGGCACGGCCGATGAAGATGGATAGCGATGCAGCGTTGTTGCTTCGGTTGGCATCGGCGGTGACGTTCTCGTCGGGATCAACGGTGAACGACAAGTCAGCGATGCCAATGGCCATGTCGGCGGGAACCGACCAATCCACTTCCAACCGTTCTTCAGCATAGGGTGCAATCGCTGACAGTGCACCCCGGGTCACTGTCCCATCCGGTGTTTCAATTTCCATGAAGGTGGAGGGTGCTGTGAGCACACCGCGGTTTTGAGCGGGAAGGGAGAAACTGAGGACGTCGCCGGGAAGAGCATTGTAGCCAATGGAGGCACTGAGCGTTGTCGTGCTGCCGTTTCGCGTTCGCTCAACGATCACTGAACTCGCCTGGGCGACAAGGTCCACGCCAACGACGCTCAAATCTTGGACCACCGTGGTGACTCCAACCAATCGGCCAATCGGGTCGTAGACAATGACGCCATTGCTGGTGTAGTCATCGTCCGTTATCGTATCATCGACCTCATCGGAGACGTTCAGAGCCACTTGGGCCTGGCCGTTGTTGTCGGTTGTTGGATTGGCGATGGTGTCCGCTATTTCGTAGCGGAGTTGTAGGTTGGTGTTCTTCATGGGTATGCTTGGTGAACCTGCTACGCTGTATTCGATGGAAATCTGCTCAATGGCATTGGGTAAGGTCGCCGTGGTGGCGGTGCTCACGTGGATTTGTGTGTTGCGTCCCCCAGGTGAGGAGGATGGATTGACGCTGTTGGAATCCACTGGAGAGTAGGTTTTCAAAAGCCAATCAATGGTAAATCCAGCCGAATTCGATATTCGAATCCATGAATTGAATCGAACGTCAGGACAGTACCAGTTGAATCCAGCACTTACACCGGTTGCGTTCCACTCGTTGATTTTGTATGAATCGTCACATCCTCCGTACTTGATGTTGAGGTTATCCTCGGTTGGAATGCCTTCTGCTGTGACTTGCCACGAAGTGTTTTCAGCGCCGTTGGTGTCAAATTCAGTTGGATCGAAATAATCCGAAGAGCCACTCACGCTGGTTCCGGACATGAAAGGCATGTACCATTGGTCCCCTGTTCGCATTGGGAAATCGTACTTTTCCTTCGGAGGGTTGTAATAGGTGTCGAACGAAATTGTCGCAAGGTTTTGCGACAAAAATCCTAGATTGAGCGGTGCAAAGTTGACGTCAAGTTCGAACTCTGAATTGATCACAGCAAGGTCTCGAACACGAATGATGTCTTCTCCCGTGTATTCAATGTTGAGCCTCCCGGTAATTCCTTCAAGCGTTGCTCCACTGTTTCCTGAGGAAAATTCTCCCTCGATTTTCATCTTGTACGCTAACGTTTGAATCCCGTTAACCGTGATGAAGAACATGTCTTCAATTTCGTAATCCGTGTCTCCAGTTAGGGTGTTTAAACTTGCTGAAACATTGGCTTGCGCAAGGAGTTGGGCGACATCAAACCGAGTTTCATACACCCATTCGTCGCCGATTCTCCAACTGGGGACATCCACGACCCCGTTCGCACCCTGAGAACGCTGTTGAGTTGGCGTTTCATCAAGCTGAATTGATGATTCTACAACGCCCAAGCCCAGCGAGGTGAGGAAGAGGGCGACGAGGAAGGTGGCTTGGCATGTCCGTCCGAGCATAAAACGAGGTGGGAGTTCTGATACAAAAGAGGATGTCCCTTTTGACTTCCAATTCACTCTTGGGATTCAAGCCACTGTTCTCCATAGTGTTCCCATTGTTCCATGGTCCATCCTTCGGGCAGACCGGTTGGGGGCAAGGGTGGTCCGTTGTGAGCAATGGCGCCGTTTGGCGCTTGTTGAAGCGCATCTTGGAAGAGGTATTGAGGGGGTGGGCCTTCAGGACGCTTTTGCTTCATCTTTTCCTCTCGTTCGGCGAAGAGGTTGCCCGTGAGGGACTCGGTAACCTCGTCCCACGTGTCCGTGGAAGTTTCTTGACGTCGTCGTCTCGAGAAGAGCATCACAAGGAGTAACATCACGGCCAAGAGGCTGAGTTGAGCGACTGGATTGGCTTCTTCACCCACCAGAGCAGAACCGAGGTTTTCCAGCGCTGTCCGGTCGGCAGGGAGCACAGCAAAGGTGACCACCTTCGTCCCAGGCCGTTCTGGGTCCTCATCCCACGCCATGACTTTGACCGATTGCAGGCCGTCCCGCTTGAAGGTCCATGTCACGGTTTTACCGATCAAGTCGGCGTCGTTGTCAGGTATGCCGTCTTCGTTGCTGTCGACCGTCACGTCAATGTCCCATGCCACGGTAAGGTCTTGGATGTCGTTGAGGGCATCGGAGGTGCTGCTGGCGTCCATGATGCAGGCTTCGTAAGCCACGCATGCGAAGGGAGCAGTCTGAACGATGGGCGGCGTGTTCAAGACCAGCACTTCCAGCACTTCACTGGCGTGGGCACCGTCGTTGTCGGTGACGTGGTACACAAGCTTGTGCGTGCCGCTTCTGTTCCACGAAACGGTCAGGTTGTCACCGATGACATCGCAGTCATCGTCGGCACTTCCGAGGTCGTCGGAGTCCATGCTGGGGTCGATGTCCCAACACCGAACAAGGGTGTCAAGGTCGGAAGGCGTGTCGGTGGACGTTCCAGAAACGCTGACCGTTTGGCCTTCGGCAACGGGGAGCACGGAAGGAATTGGCTCAATGGTTGGTGGGACATTTTGTACGCTAACCCATCGTTCTTCCACGCCACTTGATGCGCCGTCAGAGTCGGTGACCTCAAGGCGCATCTTGTGCAAACCCGCTTCAAGCCATACCATTTCAAATTCAGAAGTGCGACCGTCAAAGACTCGAATCAAGGAAGGTTGAGCATCATCGGGCCACCAGGTGTGCGTGAGGTCATCGATGTCGTCGACGGAATCTTGGGCTTGGCCTTTGACGGTTACCGCTTGGTCTTCTTCCACGTGCCATGTGTCTTGTGCGTCCATGACAATCGGACCTTCGTCGTCAATCATTTGGACGTTGATGCTGTGCGGTTGGATGTTGGTGAATTTGACATCAAAGGTGGCGGTGGCGGTTGAACGGTCGTCGTCGGTGCCAACGGCGGTGAAGGTCTTCCACCCTTCGGTGGTGGCGGTGGTGGTGCAAACACGTGTGTAGTAGCCTTCCTTGCAATTCGCCCCCGGCCAGTATATGTCGACCACTCCGGGCCAAACTTCCTCTGAGTCCGAGTCGTTGGCGTAGGCATAGAGCGTGATGGGGTATTCCACCTTCGCTTCCGTTCGTTGGCTTCGCACTTCGATCTTCGGGGCACGATTTTCAACGGACACGTTCAGAATGAGTACGGTCTGGTCCCGCTCTTCGTCTTCAACGGTGATTTCAACGGGGTAGACGCCGTCGTCGATCCACGTGTAATTTAGGAGGCAGCTTGGTGAAAGGATTCGCTCGTAATCCCAGGTTCGCGTTCCATCATCGAACGGCACGTAGAACTCACAAGAGACATCTCCACCGTCTTCGTCAAAACTCTCGCTGGCGTTGAGGAGAATGGTTTCTCGGGTAAGCCCCGTGGCTTCAGCGGCCAACGGCGTTGGTACGCGACCAACGAAGAGTTCAATGGTTCCAAGGTTGTTTTGCAGGTCGGCGTCGGCCGTGTTGATTCGGCTGATGTCGGCCTCCCACTGTATTTGCAAGGAGCCAATTCCAGCGTCTTCTGGGACGGTCCAGAGTTCAAACAATTTGTGGGCTTGGTAGGTTTGCAGGGCGGGTAGGGTGATGGTGGTTGCTACGCCGTCGGGCGTGGTGAGGCGAGCATCCGTAGCGGCAGAGGTCGTGATGCCTCGGTTGTTGAAAGCAAGTTCGATGTCAAGTTTGTCGCCCGGCAAGACGTTGTACCCAGAGAGGGCGTTGAGTTGGGTGAGCGTGCAAACATCCCCAATGCACCGTTCTCGCAAGATGACGGCCGCTTCCTCATCGGCAAAGACGTCCAATCCCACGAGGTACTCGTCAAGGGTTACCGTGGCGGCTCCAACCTTGTTTCCCGCTTTGGCGACCAAACCATGGCTGGCATAATCCAGTTGCGTGGCTGAGGAATCCAAGGCATCGCCAACGTCAATCGTCGTCCACGCACTGCCGTTCGCAGCCGTGGTTAGAGCGGTAACGAAACCTTCGACTTCGTGATGAAGTTCGAGCGACACACCGGCCGTGTTCGAAAAACAAGAAGATGAGGCGTTGACCCAAACCTCCATCGGCGAGTTCAGGGCGGTGATGCTCCGTTGAGGGACCACATCAAGGCATTCTGAACGAACACCTGGATTCGTGTAAGGCTCAACGCCTGTGGCGCCCACCGGATCGTACCGCTTGAGTTTGAAATCAATCGTCAGTCCAATGTCATCGGCCGTGTGGAGCCAAGCATAATTGCGAACTTCGGGGCAGTACCAACGATAGCCCTCCGAAACGCCATCGCTGTTGATGGACGTCATTTCATAAGATTCATTGCAACCACCGTAATCGATGGTTTGGCCGATGGTGTTCCGCGGTTTCCCGGTGTCGGTGACCACCCACGTTGTGGTGTTGGTGTCGGTCTCGGGAGGCGGGAAGGGCGTGATGTAGTCGCTTTGTCCAGACCATTGCGAGTAGGACGTGGTCGTGGTGGTCCAACGTTCATCAACTCGGATGGGGAAGTCATAATTTTCGTTGACCGGTGAATAGGTGGTGGTGATGGTGATGTCTCCCAGAAGTTGCTCGAGGAAGGAAATACCACTTGGAACAAACCGAATGTAGAGGTCCAAATCGCTGCGTATGGGCGAGAGGTCGCTGACTCGGAGGTATTCCGTTTGCGTGAATTGAATGTAGACGTTTCCGGCATATCCTTCCAGCGAAACGCCCGACTTGTCAAAGTTCGCCGAGGTTCGAAGGGTGTAGGCGAGCACCGACATGTTGTCCACGTTCTGAGTGCTAATGTCCGTGACCTCCACGGTTGTGTCGCCTTGAATTTCACCAACCGTGGCTTCCACACCGGTGTCGGTCACCAAGATGGTAGGGTCAAAGGTTCCAGCGTAAATCCATCGGTCCCCGACTCGCCACGTTGGCACGTCCGAAACACCGGGGTCTCCTGCCGTTGATTGGTAGACTGTTCGCTCGTCCAAAGCCTCGTGGTGTTCAACGGGAACCAGGTTGAGAAGGAGCAAAAGCGCCAAAGCCACGGGAAGCGTGCGGCGTCCAAGACTCCCCCCCATGGTTACGCCACGGGCGCGGGAGGACATCAACACTTCTCTTGCCGACAATTCGCCGCTGGGGCTCAAAGCAGGTCGGCCAGTTCGTCTTTGATGATTTCAACGGCTTCCAGAATCTCGTCCTTGTGTCGAGCACCGGTGATGACCATCTTTCCGGAGCCGAAGATCAGGCAGACGACCTTGGGGTCGTCGAGTCGGTAAATCAAGCCAGGGAATTGTTCAGGCTCATACTCCACCTTGTCAAAGGGAAGATGGAAGGTCAAGTGGTTCAAATTGAGTTTGCGAGGAACACCTGCTTGGGGTTCACCGGTGAACTTGTC
>MDSY01045204.1_pt1 | contig 24639 bp, 15 predicted proteins | sample 811131 | NCBI WGS metagenome assembly MDSY01 (sample SAMN05326643, study PRJNA326480) | marine metagenome | isolation source: seawater | place: Atlantic Ocean: South West | collected 2010
ATTCCAGGTGGTGGAGCAGGAAGTTCTGCCTCTGCACCATGTATCTTTGTTGCTGACTTGGAATCCCCAGGGGATTACTACAAGAAGTATGCACCATAAACTTGAATACCAAACCAAGAAAAAGAAAATAAAAAAGCCACATAACCAATAAAAGAAATAAAAACAAGGAGTAAAAAATGAAAATGACAAACAAAGGTTTCACACTGATCGAACTCATCATGGTAACCATTATTCTCGGAATCCTGGCTGCTGTAGCGATCCCAAGATACATGACATCCGTTAATGCTGCTGAAGCAGCTGCTGAAGACGCTGTAATATCAGCAATCACAGCAGGTCTTGAAAGTCATGCTACAGAGAAGCTAATGTCAGAAGGACGTCGTTACTGGCCTTCTAATCCATTTAGCGCGCTAGCGACCCCTCCAACAACCTACAATGCAAATGCAACTGGACAACCTACCAGTGATGGTGAGTGGACATTTGCTGCTGCTTCAGGTGGAGCAAAGAATGGTAAGATTTATCACAGAAGAAATGATAACTCAATCCATGAGTGGACTTACAAGTGGTCTGATGAGCACAATTCTGCGGACGATGTAGGAGATGATACGGGTACTCTCAGCGGAAGAACTGAAACTTCAAATGCAAACACATCAGCGAACTAAGTTTTAATAAAATTAAAGTTCTATGATTAAAAGGCTCCGGTTCACCCCGGAGCCTTTTTAGATTTTGATCACGAAATAATAGAGAAATAAAAATGTTACATCTTAAAAATAAAGGATACACGATGATAGAGCTTGTGATGGCTCTTGCGATCTTGGGAACCTTACTTGGTACAGCGCTTCCAATGTACAGTAGATTAACAGATCAAACTCAGGCTGATAGAAATCGTACAAATATGAATGTAATTCGAGAAACATTTTTTCATTATTTCTATAGAACGCACATGGCTGGGAACCCACACTTTCCCCCTACACCAAATAACACAGATAATGTAATGGATGATGAATGGGCAGAAACTACCATCGATCCAATTATGGCTCCTGGCGTCTCACCTAATAGCCTTTTCACGGAAAATGGGGTTCCAAAAAATTCTAATGGAAATCCGTTTTCATATCGAACCTATAATGACACACTTGTTACGGGGGAAGTACGCTATTTCATAACGCTCGAAGACATCGATATGGAAAGCCCTTCCTACCAAGAATCCTTTACTCATAGTATTTAAAATTGTATCTTTGGTCGCAGGATCAGTATACCGACCATGATAGAAATAAAAAAAAATATTAAATCATACTCAAAAATCACAGCAGGTGGTTTTTCATTAGTGGAGCTTATCATAGTTATTACTTTTCTAGCTATTTTTGCTAGTGTTGGCCTCACAAGAACAAAATTAGGAGTGGATAAAATTCGCACCCAAGTCGCAATAGATCAAATAACATCTGATATTGATATTTTACGGAGTATGGCATTTGCTAAACATGATACATTGACGATGGTATTTTCTTTGCTAAGCGACAGCTATACTATTTACACCGGTCCAAATGGAGACAGGAGTATTCTTACAAATTTCCCAAACAGTACCAACGGAGTTGTTTCTTTTAGGAACTCTAATTTTTCTGAAGTCGATATTATTTCTGCAAATTTTGGAGGATCCAGTGAGTTGCAGTTCTTACCTCTTGGCGATTTAAAAACAGGTGGATCCATTTCAATTAATTCAAATACAATTACTATTAAAGATCTAACTGGGAAATGGATCGTAAACTAAAAAATACATTCCAAAAATCAATTTCCGGAATGAGCCTTATTGAAGTGATGGTCGTCTTGCTTTTGCTAACAATGTCTTTTCTTATTTTTTTGCAGGCACTAAATACGGGTAAAGAGGTGCGCACTAAATCAGAGCTTCGAACGGTTCAGGCAGTACTTTTAAATAGTCTTGAACAAGAAATACGTTCCAGGCGTTTTGATGAAAATATAGAGGCCCCATGGTCTACTTCCTTGGGCCTAGATACAGTATCTAATTTGTTATCTTTCGATGGGGTAAATGATGAAGTATTGCTTGGAGATATCAACGCCCTTGATGCTCCATCTGAATTTTCAGTCTCTTTCTGGTTCAAGCGTATCGCTGATTTATCGGCCAATTCGAACCATGCAACAAGTAATATCATGTATGCAAAAGCAAGTGATCCTTATAATGATAATATAGAAATCGGTACTGATGGACCACTTATCGAGATCTACATTGATTCCCAACAATACGATGGTACTCAATCTCACAACGCAGGTATTCAAAATAATGTTTGGTATCATTTTGCACTTACTTATAAACAAAATGATTCTCAAGAAGTTAAACTTTATATAAATGGAGCTAATGTCAAATCATGGAGTGTTTGGGGTGGTAATCTAGATAATTCTGATGCAAGCCCTGTAACAATAGGGAATACTGACCATATTGAGACACCCTTTCGTGGGTTTATTAATGAATTTGCCATATGGGGAAATGCTCTTTCTTTTTCTGAAATTTCAACTTTATATAATTCAGGAAATGCTCTTAATGTTACCATCAATTACAGTAGCTATTCATCTGCTTCTAATTTAATTGGCTATTGGAGATTAAATGAAGGAACCGGTTCTTTAGCTATTGACGCGAGCGGAAATAACAATATGGGAACTCTGCAAAACAATCCTAGCTGGGTTCAAGATCCCGTATCAGAGGGATCAAAATGGTTATGGGATGATATAGATGATTTTCATAATTACTCTATTGAGTCTATTCCAGAATACCCCGCATTTGGGAGTTCTGTGTTTGTCAATTACATTGATTCATCTAATGGTTTTAGCTCGACTAGTTTAATTCCAACAAACTATAAAAGTGTTACAGTTAGAATAACTCACAAAACACTATCTGCTTTAATTGATACTATGATTATTACTCCAGGTATGTAAAATGAAAAATTATACTGAAAAAGGTTTTACGCTTATTGAGATGGTTCTAGTAACTCTTGCTATTGGAATAATAGGCTCTATGGCAGCCAGCATGCTTTTCCAAGGCGCAAGTATTTACATAGAGGAGACGAAAAGACAAAGCTTTATAAGTGAGGCGCGATCGTCATTTTGGCGTTTACATCGGGATGCCCAAAATCAGTCTAGGCCAATAGATTTTTCTCTATCTGATGGAAACAACCTCTATTTAACCAATTCTAATGGAGATCAGAAACAATATGTAATCAATTCAAATGGTTCTTTCATTCTGCGAAAAAATAATATTGATTATGTATTGTCAAGTAATGCAAACTACAATAATTCTGAATTTGAATTTTACAATTCATCTTTCAATATTATATCTCCATCCTCTGGATCTATATCTGAAAATGAGGCTGAAAATATACGTCTTTCAAAAATGAAAATACGCTTTGTTTCTGATGAAGATAGTATAAATTTTTCAGCGTGGGTGTTTCCTGAGAACTTTAGGTACGGTAAAAAAATGAGTTATCACCCATGAAGTATGATTTTAATAAACTCAAGAAATCTAATAATGGTGTTGTTTTTATGGCCTCCACACTGGGCATTTTTATTTTACTTAGTTTTTTCGCATTTTTTCTTGCAAGATTTTCAGCAACTGAAACAAGATCCAGTTCATATCATGTAATGGATATAAAAGCAAGGAACCTGTCACTCCTCGGCCTTGAGCACGGTATGCAATCATTAAAATATTCATATAACGCACTATTATCATCAATGTCGGGGAGGTTGAACAATGGCCAATTTTTGACTTCCATAGATGAGAGTAAATATGAAACCGGTTTGGCGCTACCTTATGAGCACTTTAGCCTCCTTAAGAGTAAAGGAAAAATTAGTGATGTAGAGCGTAATGTTCGTGTAGTTGTAAGCTCATATCCAAATGCATTTAATCTTGTTTTCTTTGGAAATAATCAGAACACTGGTGGTGTTTTTAGCTCAGGAGCATCTATTGATGGTGATATTTATTTTAATGGTGATTATGGTGCTCTTAATCTAGCATCTAGTAGCAGGGCTTACAGCAGTTTATCTAACCCAAGTAATAATGGAATATTCCATGGATTACCGCTTGTTTCCTTTCCTGATTTTGATCGCTCTTATTATGACAATTTATTGTCTTCTGTGAGTGGGTCTTATGGTTCGGGTGGCACTGAGCCTATGATTTCTTTTGATGGATCAAATGATTATGCTGCTATCCAAAATTTGAAATATACCGAACCCGGTCAAATATCAAAACTTACCGTCTCAGCCTGGGTCAAAGTGCCATTAAACGGTGGTGATTGGTCCATTGTAGATTTTGATCGGAGCGAGTATTATAGTTGTATTGCTGGAATTCGAAATACCAGTGCGAACGGTGAAGGAGACTTTATTGGATTTCATACTAGGGGTGTTTCGCAAGGTATTCATGATATGTGGAGTACAACTTCGATCAGGGATAATAAATGGCACCATATAGTATGGGTTTTTGATAGTGAACAACTTTATGAAAAAAAAATATATATTGATGGACAATTGGATAGTCAAGTTAATTACTACAACACAAATGTTAAGTTAGGTTCTGGAACAGATCGCTATGGTTTCTTAGCTGATGGATCAGAAGCTAACAGTTACAATGCTGGAAGAAACAAGATTTATTACCAGGGATCAATGGACCAAGTTTCAATATGGGATCGAGCATTTTCAGCTTCAGAAATTTCCTCACTACAAAATATTAATACTAATTCAAGCGGGTTAGTTGCATATTGGCCTATGAACGAAGGTTCTGGAGTAACACTAACTGATGCAGCCAATAACAATAATGCAATAATGGTAAATGGGCCGACATGGGGTACAAGGACAACCACATTATCTTTCTCTGGACAAACAATTAATTTGACAGGGCTAAACCAAAGTACATTAATGAGCGAAAGCCCAATAACATTTGATAACTGCACCATAATAGGGCCTGGTAAAATTTTATCAACAGGTTCTATTACCATATCAGGAGGCAGTCAAGTCTCAGGTTATGTTAATATTATTTCAGAAGGAGCCTTGATAATATCAGGTAGTTGTATAGTTGGCTCCTCAATCAGTTCTGGCTGTGTCCTATACTCTGAGTCAAATATAAATATCAATGGGAGCGTTATTTATGGGCTTGCAATCGGAATTGGCGGTGAATTTACTTTATCAAATAATACAAACTTTTACGGTGGCATTTATACTGAGTCATACTCCGTAAACGTAGATGCTTCAAATATTATAGGTTCATTGGTTTCTAAAAATAGTTTGAATCTTACAAATTCAAGTAGCCTTTCAAAAGGCTCTCTTCCTCCAATTTTTGGGTTGCCTTACGGATTTAAGAGCTCTGTGGTTCCTGGATCCTATCTAGAATATTAATTTCACTAAATTTATACAATGGTATTGTTTTTATAGAATTATCCTTAAATTCGTCTGCAGAACTGTAAAATAAGTGCGCCCTTTTTCGAAGGGGGAGATTGACTGAAAAAGGAAATAAAATGTTATTCATACTAATTATTGGAATATTAACGCTTGTATTTGGGCTGCTACTGTTGGCATCACCAAATACAATTCTAAAAATGGAGCGTCAGGCAAATCGCTTAGTGATGACGGATCCCTTCTTTATGAAGTACAGGATCCCTATTGGCTCTGGGCTATTGGTGGCTGCTGCTTATATGCTTTTTACATATTTTGTCAACACTGGCTAAATAAAAAATAGGGGGACATTTGTGAATCTTTTTGAATCTATTGGGCTGAAGGTAGATCCATTTACTACTTCACCAAATGTAGATTTATTCTTCCCTGCTACTGAACACAGGCAATGTTTAGAGGGATTGGAATTAGCAATCCGTATGAGGAGAGGGCTATCTGTCGTTCGCGGAGGTATCGGTGTTGGTAAGACAACTGTTAGTAGAAAACTCATAGATAATTTTAAAAAAGATGATGATATATTTGATTTCTATTTAATACTTGATCCTAAGTTTGAATCTGAACTAGTTCTTCTTCAGCATATAATTGAATTATTTGGAATTAATGACGTGGGTGAGTCTGTTCAAAAATGCCGTAACATAATTGAAAACTATTTATTACGCATAGGTGTTGAGCAGGGAAAGACGCTAGTTCTTATTGTGGATGAGGGGCAAAACCTACCCGAAGAAATGCTAGATGTATTTCGTACTCTTTTGAATTTTGAAACAGATGAATTTAAGTTGTTGCAATTGGTGATGTTTGGACAACCTGAAATGGGTAATATGATTCATAAATATCCAAATTTTGAGGATCGTATTGCATTTGATTTCGAGATTGGTCCCTTAAGCCATAATGATACTAAAGGTTTTATTGAACATCGTCTTTCTATGGCAGGAGTGCCAGACCAGACTTGGTTCTCTCCTGGGGCTATTGATAAAATCTACAAGAATACGCATGGATTCCCGAGAAAGCTCACTTTGGTATGCCATCAGGTTTTATTAGCAATGATGGGCGAAGAAGCAGATGTAATCACTGAAAACCTAGTCGATAGAGTTATATCTGGAAAGGCAAACACCGCTGGGCCCATACAGCATAAGAAAAAAGACTATACCCAAGTTGCAGTTAATAAGCTTTTAAATGTATTAAGGAATGAGTCTGATGAACCAAAAACTGTTAACGATATATCAAAGGACAAAGTTTCTGTCGATGATGATATAATTGGTGTTTCCAGTTTGCCTGATGAGGTGGAAAATAATATTGTTCTAGAGGAAACTCCCTTAAATACGTCAGATAAAATCGAGACTAATAATGATCAAGATAATTTTTCAGAATCTGATTTAAGAGATATTAAAATCGAAAAAGAAAAGGATGACGAAATAAAATTATCATCATTATCAAGTGATGTTGATTCTGGTGATGATGTAATTCTAGCAAAAGATCAAACTGATAAAAATGAACATGTTATTGGTGCAGTAATTGATGACCCTTTTGTTGAAGACTATCCTTTGAATACCGATCCCAGTGATATTAAAACTGAGAAAAAACTAGAAGAAGAGGTCACTGACTCTGTTGGTAATAATGAGATGGAAGATGATATGATTGGTGGGTCAGAAGCCGTTGCTGATCAAAATGAAATACCTATCGCCATTAAAAAAAATATTAATGAAGAAAAAAATATAGAACATAAAATATTTGAAACAGAAAAGAAACCTGTTGATGCAGGGGAGAAAAATCCTGAGCCTGAAAAAAATAAAGATAATAAAAAAATCGAAAAATCAGACCAGCCAAATAGCGCAGTGTTAGACGTTTTGCCTTATCCTGGTAAATACCCACCATCTATTCCATCGAGTCAGATTCCATTCGATAAAGTTGTGCTGGGTGTAAGCATTGATCAAGGGCAATTTGATATGGTTCTTATTCAAGAGCAAAAAAATAAAAAAGTTCTTCTTGCTTCTCACTCATATATGGCCATGAACCGTTCTTTGGATCCCACAGAAAATCCCGCTGAATTTGTAGAATATTGTGAGAGAGCTTTAGAGAGCTTTGATCGACATTTGGAACTTCTTGATCACATTCCAAAATCTATTGTTAGGAAAGTTTCAAATCGTAGCATAATTGCTTTAAACATAAATGATGGTTCTTCCCTGCTAAAACATATTCAAATACCTAAGGATAGTCAAAAGAATAAAAATCAAATTATTGATTGGACCGCGAGAAAAGATTTATCCTTTAATTCGGAAACTGCAATTATCAATCACTCCAAATCTGGTTCTGATAGTGTAACCGTTGGGGTTGGAAATAAAGATGCATTAAATGCTACAAGTATAATGCTAAACAGTTTAGGCTGGGAGGTAAGATGGTGGCACCCCATAAGCCAAGCAGTGTATAACTCATTTCGTTGGAATTACCCAGATCATCGCCATCACTCGACACTGATACTTCACATTGGGCAGCAGCAAAGTTTTTTTATTGGATGTATTCATGGAGACTTGCGCTTTGTAGAGAGCATTCCGATCGGAATTCAAAATCTTTATGAGGCTCTTGAAGATCAAGGTATCGAAGGTGTTTCTTGGACGGAAAGAGATGAATATCTTGTTCCTAGGCCTCTTCTTCAGGCAATGGGAATCGAATCGGAAAGTGGATTATATGACACTGTATTTATCCCAGTCTTTGAAACATGGTTGCAAGAGATTGATCGTACAATCACTGGAATGAGATATAATTTTACAATGGAAGAGAAAACCCCCCTATTATTAAGTGGTGTTGCAGGGAATGTAAAGCATTTAGACAAATATATTAAAGGTTCGCTTGATCTTGATACCTCATATTTAAATCCTATTCGTAACCTCTTGCTAACTCCAGATGATTCGCAACGAAATGATATAGGAATGAATCTAGTTGCACTTTCTTCTGCTTTAGGATCTGCAATTAAAATAAATGGTTCAGTAAACGTGCTGCCAAATTCAATAAAACTGAATGAAGCTTTTAGGTGGGCTAATAGGGTGAGTTTACCCCTGGCTGGAATAATAATTTCGGTAATGGTTGCAATTACAGGAACAACTAAAGCCGATTATGATAACTTAAAAGAAAAAATAGCTCCTCTAAAGGAAGAAAACAGTATTTTAAAATCCGTTGATATCAAACATGGTAATCTCACCTTAAATAAAAATACAGTCAGAGACCAGTTAGATGTTTTGAGTTTTGATACTGATCTTTACCAACATATACTAGCTGTAATTAGATTTCTTAGTCACTCTACTCCAAAAGAAATTCGCTTTGTCGAAGTTAGTTTCAGATCAGGATGGGAAAATAAAAGTTTTAGGCACATGGGAGGTTCTTTAATCCAAGTTGTGGAGATGGAAGATGAGGACAAACGGGTTATGAAGGTGGTCGGTGAAGTTAACGCGAACCCTGCGCTTAAGGAACGTTATTTTAATAATTATATTAAAACATTGGAATCTTCTGAGCTTTTCTATGAAGTAAAAATCATAAATAAAAAGACCGAGACTGGTCTTGAATCTGGTCACATGGATTTTGAACTGAGGTGTTTTTTATAATGGGAAGTTTATTAAAGAATCAGCGTAATCTTTTTGTCGTATCAGCAGGTATTCTATTACTTTCTGTTTTGGGATGGTATTTTGGATATCATAAAAGCTTCTCCGCTAGCTATTACCAAACTAAAAATCAAATAGAAAGTTTAACCAGAAAAAAGAATAGTTACATTCAGAAGAGGAATCAGATTAAGAAAATAGAGCAGGAGTGGGGAGTCCTCAATGACGAGTTTGAATTAGTTTTAAATAAAATACCGAGCAAAATGGGTTACGATAGAGTGAGTAATGCGTTATTTAATTTGTTGAATCAATATAATTTGAGCATCACCAATTATTCGCCGTCAGCTGTAGCTATCGAAACAAAAACGATCACCATGCCCGAGAGCGATGATAAAATTACCATTGAAAAAATACCCATAGATATTGCTGTGAAAGGAACATTTGTAAACTTTGGGCGTATGCTCGAAAAGTTAGGGCAAATTCAATTTCGCGTTACTGTTTCAGATATTGCGATGGATGGCGAGAATAATAATAGGGACCAAAACATAATTTTCATTGCATATGCTTATTTTAAATCTACTGGAGAAGATTTAAACATAGAGTTGCCAAATTGGGAAATGCCAGTTAATCAAAATATTTCGGATAATGCGTCAGAGAAGATAGGTGGGATTATCACAATGCCTTGGAAAGGTGAAGAGGTAATCGTGGGAATTGATAACCCTCAATATACCAGCGAGGGTCTTGAAATATATTCAATTGAATATAGTGATGGCAGAAAAGAGTTTGTTGAGAGGGGGAAACTACCTTATGAAATATTCAACGAGCCAACCACAATCCAAAATGATAATACATTAACCCAGAACAAACAAAAACAAGAAGTGTTGCAACTAAAAACCCAATTCTCTGAGCAATTAGATGCTCTTGAGCTTAGGGTAAAAAGCTTTAAATCTTTACAGGATAAGCAGCAAGAAAAATATGAACAGGAGCTTGCAAAGGCAGAAGAAGAGAACAAGTCTAAGTTGGATTCAATGCAAAAAGTTTTTGAGAAACAACTTGCTTTACAAGAAGAAAAAATATCTACCTTTAGGGAGCAAGAAAAGATCAAAGAAGAATTAAAAAAGATTGATCAGACTAAAGCAGAAATGGAGAGTAAGTCGAAGATTGAATCACTACGTATTTCTTTTGAAGCTCAATTAAGACAGCAAGAAGAAAAAATTGTTGAATTCGAGGCCCAACAATTCCAACAACAGGAAGAAATGGCTAAGCAAAAAGAAGAAGCGGATCGGGAAAGCCGTTCTAAATTAGAGGCGCTTCAGAAAGAATTTGCAAAACAGCTCAGCCAACAACAACAGAAAATAGTAGCATTTGAGGCTCTTCAGGAAAAGCAAAAAAAAGAAAAACAAAATCAAGATCAAGCTAATCTAGAGAGTCAAAGAAAACTTCAGGAAATGCAGCTTGAGTTTGAGGCTCAGTTACAGCAACAGCAGCAGAAAATTGTGGCGTTCGAAGCTTTGCAAGCACAGAGGCAGCAAGAGATGGCTGAAAAAAAAGCTCAAGCTAAACAAGCTAGTAAAGAAAAATTAGCTGAGATACAGCGAGAATTTGTAAATCAATTAAAAAGAAAAGGTAACCAAATAGCAGATATCTCAAGCCAAATAACTGAGTCTGAGAAAAAAGCGCCCAAAGAAATGCAAAAACCTGAGATGACAACAGCTGAAAAAAAAGCATTGCAGAAAAAGCAGATGAAAGAATTTATAACAACACTGAAAACATTAGAGGCGCAGGAAAAAAAAGAGCAAAAAGAAAAATTAGCCTTGGCCGGGAGAGTGAATCGTATGGTCGTTGGGCCCATAAAAAGGAATTCTAATCCAAAACTAAAACGGTCAATGCAGGGAGAAAATTTAGAAAATGTTTTTGAAAATATGTCTACGGATGGAGTTTATAGATTTGGAGATACTGAACCTTATTCACAATTAATTATTATTACAACAGGACCACAGGTAGTGGCTCAGCTGAGAACAGGGTATTGGGCTAAGCCTAATGTTTGGGAGAAAACTTATTTAAATCTGACCAATGTGAAAATTGTAGATGAAAAATTATCATCTGAAGAGTATTCTGGAGAGTTTATTTTTTATGACGAGGAAGGTGAATTAACCAGAGGGTTGAGATTAGAAGACTTTCCAAAAAAACAAAATGTCAGTGTTGGCAAAAGGATATCGTCTATCAAAACTTTTTTTGAAGGAACTTATCCATATACGTCCATACGCCTGCTTTCTAAGCTTGAACTTCAAAGTATGCCTTCTCGCAATGAACTAAAATTAATGAGAAATGAGATCTTTGCAAGATATGGTTACAAATTCGAACCAAATGGGAGGATGGATAAACATTTTACTGAAAAACCCTGGTATCTCCCCGAACATGAAGATGTCACACCGTTTTTAACAAATATTGAAGTCCAAAATGTAAACCAAATAAAGAGTACAGAAATTGAAGTTTTGGAAGCTGTACAATTTTTAAAAAGTTTCTCAAACTAGTTCTAATGAATTTATTGATAAGGTCTGTTTTAATTTTATTTTTAACTGGTTCTTCATATGGCCAAAAAAAGAAAGAAACCTACTCTTTTACCATGAAAGAAGTTTTATCATTCAAAAACCGAATTAAGGAACTTGAGAAGAAGGACAGTTTAAATATCCAACTAATTCAAAAGTTAGAAGATAGGATTAGAATGTATAAAAAGGAATTAGGAGAATCACGTACAAAAAATGATTTTCTGCTAGAAAAAAATCAAAAAGTATTGACTAAAAGCGACAAAAAATCATCTCTAAATTATGGTATTGAATTAATAAATGCTGTAATGTGCGCAGAGGTTGACGGGAATATACCTATGGAAATAAATGAAACTTTTCCAGCGGGTCAAAAAGAAATTTATTGTTTCTCCAGGTTGAATAATTTTTATGATTCGAGTAGTGCCATATATCATTGTTGGTATTTTGGCCAAGAGATAAAGGCAAAAGTAAGGATTCGTATTGGTAACGGGAAAAACCAAACTGGTATCTCAAAGCGTACTATTACTGCAAAGGAAACTGGTCAATGGAGAGTAGAAATTGTGACAGCAGATCAAAGAGTGTTGCAGATCATAACATTTGAGACTGTTTAGTGTGTTCGACAGCAAAATAAAAAGATGAAAAAATTAACTTTAGTTATGACTTTTTACAATTTCAAAGTAGTTGTTTCATTATTTCGGACAAATCATGAAAAGGCTTTATAGCAAGATTATTTTGGGGTATTTTAAGGAAATAATATGACACCTAGATTAAAAAAACTTTTGGTGGGCTTTGCTATATCTGTAGTTATACTCATCGCGGATCGTGTTTCGCAAAGTAATGAGGCCAATACGAGAAGCAGACCAGAAAAAGAGGAAAAGCGTGCTCGCACTGCCCGCATTGATCCTAACAGAATGAAAAGAGTAAAAGCAGAAGCCGCTAGGATTAAGGCAAGTAAAAATAAAAAAGAGACAGTGGCCCAAAAAGAATTTAAACCAATACCTGAAGATGTTTTAGCCCTTTCTGGCTGGGGTCGTAACCCATTTACGACTCTTGAGCCTGCTCGGACGCCCTCAATAAGTAACCCACAAGTCGCTGGCTCTATTCCAGTTCAAGAAAAAGTTGCTATCTCAAGTGTCCATGCTCTTAAAATAGAGTCTGTTGCAACATTAGGAGAAAAAACTTTCGTAATTATAAATGGGCAACGTTTTCAAGAGGGTGACAAAATTGATAATATGACAATTGAAACCATTGAAAATAGTAAGATCATTTTTAAAGCAGGAAACAAAAAAATTGTAAAAAATGTTGGTGCGTAAATTATTCAACATCTTATTACTCTCCTTTAGCGCAAATCTCTACTCTCAAAACAGTGTAGATTATGTACCAATGACCCCGCAGGCAGATACGAAATTTCTTGATCAAGAGATGTCGATAAATATGAAAGACTCAGATATTAAGAATGTTTTAATGCTAATTGGAGATCTTACGGGATTAAATATCGTAATCAGTCCGGCAGTAAAGGATACTATTACTGCAAATCTGGAGGGGGTAACAGTTAGAACTGCGCTTGATGCAATTCTTCAGCCAAATGGATATAGCTATTTTGTGCGTGAAAATATTATAATTGTTAAAACAACAAAAACAGAGATGGTTGGAGAGTTGGAAACAATAGTAATAAAACTAAAATATATAAGCTCAAATGGTCTTGAAGATCCGCTTAAAGCAGTTATGTCAAAAAGAGGGAAAATGCAACCTTTTATGCCTTTGATTGCGGGAGGTGGGCGCTCGAATAGTAGAGATGCAAATATAGTTGTAATTTCGGATACTCAAGAGAATATTGGGCCAATCATGAAAATGATTGAGGAGTTAGATAAACCAATTCCAAATATTAATATTGCCGTTAGATTTATCGAGACACAACTTGATACAAATCGAGGGGTGGGTATTGATTGGACTGAACAACCCGTTCAGCTTGGCGAAGCGATTGATACTCTTTCGCAATCCTTTCCAATCAGTATGAATAAAATGACTATTGCTACTTTAAATCCTAGACAATTTATGTCAGCCTTGGATGTGATGGAAGCAGAAGGTAAATCTAAACTACTATCAAGTCCTCAGGTTACTACTTTAGATAATCACGAGGCCTCAACCGATGTGGTGACTACTGTATATATTGAGGGCATGATAAATAGAAATAACCAAAATTATAATCTGAATCAAGGACAATACAGAACTGATAATACTGGTGCTATGATTGGTAGTCAAATGGGATTGAACTTGATGAATCAAGTAACAGAAAAAGATATTGGAATAAAATTGACGGTTACCCCCAGGATTAATCATGTAAATAAAATCACACTCTTAGTTGACGCTTCTGTCGAGGCATTACTTGGAGCAGCTGAGGTTACAACTGATAAACCCCGTTCTACAAAGCGAACAGTCAAAACTCAAGTAACTGTATCTGATGGAGACACCGTAATTCTAGGAGGTTTAATTGCAGAGAATACTATTGAAAATAAAAAATATATTCCTGTGCTCCATTCTCTTCCATTTTTAGGACGCTTTTTCCAGTCGACTGCAATTGAAAAAGAGCAGCGTGAACTTCTTATTTTTATTACACCAAGCATAATCGGTTAAACGCAATGAAAAAAAACTTACCATACCTAATAATCTCACTTGGAGTAGCTGCAGTCATCGCAGTGTTCTCATTTTTTGATCTATATGATAATTTTGAACATAGTTTATTGGATATGCGCTTCAAAAGTAGAGGTTTAATGGAAACCAGAGATGATATTGCAACTGCCGATATTGATGTGAGGGCGCTCCAAACAGAGGGTAAGTGGGATCCCTGGAGTAGAGAAAAACATATTCCAATGGTAGAGTTAGCCCAACAACATGGTTTAGATGCGTTTATCTTTGATGTTTATTTTATTGAAAATAGCGAGCGAAAGCTAGAGTATAAAGTTTTGAATAATGTCACAGATTCAGCGATGCATATTGAAGATTTTAAGAGTTTATTTCCCGATCCTGATAATGAACTTGCTGAAGCTTCGAAAAGAGCAGGGAATATTATTTTTGCTCAAAGTTTTAAACCTCAGCCAAAGAAAAAAGAACCAGTAAAAAAACGAACACCAGTAATGGAAAGGCGTCTAGCTCTTCTAGAGAAGAAAGGTTATTTCAGAAAGGTTGATAGAGAAAAATATTCAACTTTATTTGATTTTTATGATATAGAGACAGCAATAGATTCTTTAATTGAGAAATCTGCGGGCGTTTATTTTTTCCAATCTGATCCAGACCCTGATGGTTTACAAAGAAAGTACCCCCTTGTCGGTCTTTACGAGGATAGATTATTTCCTGCGGCATCTTTAGCTATAGCGCTTAGGCATTACGGTGTTTCATTTGATGATGTTGAAATTATTCCAGGAAAATATTTACGTTTTGATTTACCGAAACAGGACGAACATGGCAGGAATCAAATTTCCATACCTATTAATATGAAAGGTCAAATGCAGGTCAATTGGGCGGGGAACTGGGAGGACAAAGAGACTGGAGAATTTGACCTAATGCACTATCCATATAATGTTCTAAAAACATTTCAGCAGCGAGAGTATCCGAATTATGTTTTAGCAGAATATAAAAAAATAGCTAATCTTCAGTTTGAAGGAGATATTAAATCTGCCCTGAAACCAGCAGTTGCCGCTATGCCTAATGATCGGAGACAAATAATTCAAGTAGCAAAGAAACTTTTCCCATTAAGTGCTGCAGAAAAATGGATACTCAAGAATCCAGCAAAGACCGCAAGTGACTTCAAAAAATTACCCCCATTTATGTTTAATGAACTCAAGAACAACAATATTATTGCGAAAGCACTAAAGAGAGGTTCAGAATCAAGTCTTAATCAACTTTTATCTAGCAAATCAATTATTTTTGATTCTGGAATTGAAAACTATCAATTTAGTACCTTTCAAAAACTCCAAAATGATCTTTCAAAAAAAATTAAAGAAACTAGATCAAGAATAGTTATTGTAGAAAAGGAAATAGAACAAGCTAAAAAAGCAGGCGCAGATTTTAGTCAGCAATCAGATTCAGTAGAAAGTGAAAAGTCAGCAGAGAAAAAGTTAAAAAAAGTACAGGCTCGGCTTTCAATTATTGAGCGGAATCACCAAATTTTATCAAATCTCCACAAAAATAATATGATCGATGAACAACGCCCTCTTTACTTTTTGCCAGTTAATAAAAGATTAATCGCAGGAAAAGAAGATAAAGGTAATGCTAAACTTATAGTACCATTTGAATTTGTAGGGAAGAAACTTTACTATGGATTAACTGCTACTGGGACATCTGATTTAAATCCAATGCCATTTGATCCTAGATATCCTATGGTGGGACTACATGCGAATGCATTAAATACCATATTAGATAATAAAATTATTCATGAGATTTCAAAAGAATACGTTACCCTAATTATTATAGTAATTGGTATGGCATTAGCATTTGGTGTTCCTGCCCTGAGTCCTGCAATGGGAGGTCTGGCAATTGGAGCTCTTGTAGCTGGCTATGCATGGAGTGCTTTTTGGCTATTTTCAAATGAACATATCTGGTTAGATATGGTTGGACCATTATCTACAATGGCTATTGGTTACCTTGGTATCACAGTATATAATTATATCCAAGAAGAAAAAAACAAGCAATTTTTGAAAGATTCATTTGGAACTTATGTTTCTCCTGAATTGATAGACCAAATGTATGAAAGTGGCGAAGAGCCATCATTAGGTGGTGAGGAAGGTTACCATACAGCTTTTTTTACAGATATTCAAAGTTTTTCCTCCTTTTCCGAAAAACTAACGGCCAGTGATTTAGTTGGCCTATTGAATCAATATTTAACGGATATGACTGATGTACTGCTGGATAATAAAGGGACCCTCGATAAATACATTGGTGATGCTATTGTTGCTTTTTATGGTGCACCAATTGAAATCGATGATCATGAAATGTGGGCGTGCAAGACGGCAATTCAAATGCAAGACAAGCTTGATATTCTTAGAAAAGCTTGGCAGGAAGAAGGGGATAGATGGCCTGAAATCGTTCATAATATGCAAAATCGAATTGGTATATGTACAGGTCATCTTGTCACTGGGAATATGGGTTCAGAAGCTAGGATGAATTATACAATGATGGGAGATACTGTTAATTTAGCTGCAAGGCTTGAATCATCGGCGAAACAATATGGTGTTTATATTCAAATTTCTGATACAACTTATAAACCAGTAAAGGATTTGTTTGTTGTGAGGGATCTTGATTTTGTTGTTGTAAAAGGTAAGACAGAGCCCGCTCAGGTGTATGAATTAATATCCGAGGTTGGAAAAGAACCAGACTTATACAAGAAACTTCTACCAGCCTTTCACGAGGCACTCGCCCTATATCGGAATCAAGATTGGAAGAAAGCAATTGAAGCTTTCAAAGCATCTGATGAGCTTGAGGATATGTTTCCAGGAAGGTCTACTAATCCCAGTCGTTTATATATTCCCCGCTGTGAATACTATCTTGATAATTCTCCAGGTGATAATTGGGATGGTTCCTGGACAATGACTAGTAAATAATTTGCTTCAGCCTATGTGCCGGAAAAATTATTGGTCTGGCTTTGTGCTATTTTTATTTTTTAGCATCACGGACTTGGATGCTCAAGAAATATTTGTCTTAGATACATTAGCATCTAGTTCCCTTCCAAAATCGCTTGCTAATTCAATCACAATGGCCGACATGAATAATGATGGAATTTCTGATTTGATTTTATCTGGATACGATACGAGTCGTTTCGGTTTATTTATTGATATTATGCAAGGGAAACAAGATGGTTCTCTTGATACCGCAATGCAGTGGTATAGTATAACTTATTCGGATACTATTGCAGAATTTTTTGGAGGTATAGGAAATATTGATCTTGCCGACTTCAATCGAGATGGATGGATAGATCTTTACCTTACAGGCTCTGTTCACTCTGCGCTGTTCATAAATGATGGTAATACAGGGGAGATAACTAAAAGCTCTAATCTGGCAGGTGGCTTTTTAACATACAGTAACGGGAAATGGGGAGATATAAATATGGACGGATCTCCAGATCTTTTCATTATGGCTGTTGCTGAGGGTCAGGATATTATCATAAATAGTCTACAGTTAAATGTTAATGGCAACTTTTCACAAGACCCATCAACAATTTTTCCAGAACTTACCAATGGAAGTAGTGCATGGGGTGACTACGATAATGATGGAGATCCTGATATTGTTATTGGTGGTCAAACTGCAAACCCTGTTTCCAGCGTTACTCGCTTTTACCAGAATGAACCAATTGGAAGATTGATTGAAGACACAAACCAAGATCTTATCGGTTTAAAAGGCGGGACCTATTGTTTTGTAGACCTAGATAGTGATGGCGACCTTGATCTTTTGATGAGCGGATGGAATGTATTCGAAGGGATTGTAACTAAAGTATACAAGAACGAACCATTAGGTACCTATTCGCTTGTAAATATCCCAATTGATTTTGGAGTTGTATACGGTACTATAGATGCAGTTGATTTCAATCTAGACGGTAAGAAAGATTTTGTTTTAGCTGGAGCAGATTCTGTAACTAATGCTGGAGGATATGTCCACTCACTTTCAGGGAAAATTTTTATAAATAATGGTGACTTTTCATTTACAGATATAAAAACAATAGATGGGGCAAGAACTGTTCGGTTTGGGGATATAAATCTAGACAAAAAACCAGATTTAATTGTTAATGGAACTACAAAAATTGGAATTGGAGACAGCACTTTTAGTGATATTTATATTAACTCTATACCCGATTCAAACTCAGCCCCTCAACCGCCTTCTGCATTAACTGCATTTGCGATTAGCACCAGGGCCGTTTTCACATGGGGATATGGCTCTGATGATAGTGATGATCCAGTAAGTATTTCATATAATCTGCGTATTGGATCTTCATCAGGAGGAAATGATCTTCTATCATCTTCTTTGCCTGCGCACGTAAATAACGTTGGCCCACTGCTAGTTCGAGAATTTAATGAAATTCCTCATGGTAATTATTATTGGAGTGTGCAATCTGTTGATGCTGCAGGTGTACGTTCTAAGTGGTCTGATGAGGAGTCTCTTTTTATTTCACGCCTAGTTCCATCAACACAATCTCTACCTGGAGTTTATTTTTCAACTGCTGGATGGGGTGATTATAATAAAGATAATTTATTAGACCTCGCGCTGACAGGTATTACTTTTTCAGGAGGAAGTATAACCAATCTTTTTAGAAATGATGGTGGTTTGTTGAACCAAGATTTCGCGCAAAATATTGAGGCTGTTTTTGGTGGGCACCTTTCTCTAGTTGATTATACAAACGATGGGAAATTAGATGTCTCTTTATCAGGTTTCCAGATTATTAACTTCCAGCCTTTTCCTGCCACAGTTTTCTACAAATGGAGCGATGGGACATATATTAAGGATCCACAGAAAAGCGTCACTTATGATGCCTATGGCTATGATATGGGTTATAATGGAGGATCAAATAACCATAGTTGGGGGGATTATGATAATGATGGAGATGTAGATCTAGTTGCCGGCGGTGTGGATTTCTATGGGAATCGCCATCTAAAGGTATTCAAAAATAATCAAGGCACTTTAGAACATGATTTAAAACAAACTGACTTATTACCACTTTTTCCATGTATGGTCCATTGGTGTGATATGAATAGAGATGGATTCTTAGACCTTGTAACTGTTGGAGCAGATAGTAACGGTTTGCTTTTCACACAAGTATATCTAAATAGTCCTAATTATATACTAAAAAAGTCTCTACTGTTGTTTAAAGGCGATCTAGGGGTAACGGCTGGTTCTTTTGATTTTGGAGACTATAATAATGATGGATATATAGATTTTGCCATTACAGGAAAAAATTCTCAAAATGATCTTATAACTTATATTATTCGTAATTATGGCTCTCAAATCGAACCTGAAGTTATAAATCTAAAAGGTGTTTTTTCTGGGAGGCCATCTTGGGGAGATTACGATAATGATGGAGATCTAGACCTTGTTGTATCTGGGTTTTCGAATGTCAATGGATCTGAACCAATATCGATTATCTACAAGCAAGATGATGGTGCTTTTAATTTAGATGCTACTTTATCATTGGATGGTGTTGGTTACAGCTTCACTGATTGGGGTGATTATGATTCTGATGGAGACTTGGATTTATTTTTAGCTGGGTTTAAGGAAAATGAAGATGTCGTTGCAAAAGTTTATGATAATCTCGAAGGTATTCAAAATCCCAATATACCCCCAAACGCTCCTTACGGGCTTGATGATTCCTCGATCAGCGGAGACCAAATCACATTAAGGTGGGAGACACCCGTTGACCCAGCCAATGATATAGGAAACTCAACGCCAATGGAAGGTCTTTTATTTCATATACAGGTTGGCGCTTTTTCAGATAGTACTGAAAATGAGCATGAAATTATTTCCGGTCAATACAGTGCAAGCGATATTGGCTCTACTAATCTAAACTTCAAAAAACTTCGAAATATTCCTGAGGGTGATTATAAATGGAGGGTGCGCGCTATCGACTATGGTAGTGCGAGATCTGAGTGGACAAAATGGAATTACTTTTACATTGATACCACTCCACCAGATATAAAATCAGTACAAGCTAATTATGTTACAAATCAACAGGTTATTTTAGTCATTAAGTTTAATGAAGAATTTTTCCTTGACACTTCTATAGATCCATTAGTTCAAGTTACCCATCCCGAGAACCCTGATTTAAATGGAGATGATATTCCAGATACTCTTACAGTGATCAAACAGAGTTTTAATGTTGATGAATGGACTGGTGTTTTACTTTTACCCAGAGATGATAGTCTCCGTTATTCCGGAAAAGCAATTCAAATACATGTGTCGGGCGCTCAAGACGAAAGAAAAAATCAAATGAGCAAAAAAACTTTATTTAAGACACCCGAATCAATTATTTCACAATACGGTGGAACATCCATTTCCAATGATGGAGATGTTTCAGTCCTTTTTCCTCAAAATGCAGTAAACAAAGACATTTCTGTCACCATATCTTCTATTGATAATGGTTTTAATTTTGGGGACTCCATCCGATTGATAACGAATTTGTACAGTATATCCTCTGAACCTGAAATAGTTCTTGGCAAGCCAGGTATTCTAAGGATTTCTTATCATGACTCCGTTAAATCAGATTCAATTTTACCTTTTATTGGACGTTTATCTGACCAAAATAAACTTACCGCTTTAGGGGGGAATCCAATCAGTATACAAGATAAGCCCTACATGCAAGTTCAAATTGATTCTATGGGCATATTTGGCATTTTTTCAGCAAAAAATATTATAGATATTGACTCTAGCGATGTAGAAAAATTAATTTGCCAACCTAGAATTTTTTCTCCTTCCGGTTCTATTTTTGAATTTTCAAATACAAATATCTTATTTAATCTCAATTATGCACAAGTTGTAACAGCAAGAATATTTAATCTATCTGGCCGATTAAAATGGTCACAAAAGCTTGAATTAACACAGGCAGGTTCTAATATTTTGAGCTGGGATGGGAAGGATTATAATGGGGACACTGTATCTAGTGGGCTGTATATTGTTACTTTAGAAAAAGAAAACTCTATTCTTCGAACAACTGTAGGAGTTTTAAATCGATGAAAAGAATAATTTTCATTAGTTTAATCTTTCTCAGAAACCCCTTATTTGCCCAAGACCAGATGTTTGTTGGGACAAGGCCAATGAGCATGGGCGGTGCTTTTATTGCTGTAGCTGACGATGGTAATACGATCACATGGAATCCCGCAGGGCTTCCACGATTAAGGAGAACAGAATTTACCACCTCATATGCTGATTTGTATGTTTTAGGGATCACACAATCCTACATTGGAATTGTGAGACCTTTTGGAGATAAGCTTGCATTAGGAATTGACTGGGCAAATGTTGGTCATAATGATGGAGAATTAGGATATGTGGATAATAAACTTAATTTCTCATTTGGATATCAACCCCACAAAATAATTTCATTTGGTAGTACTGTTAAATATATTTTTAAAGATATGACCTTAGATGGTACTTCTTATGGAAAAAGTTCTGGTATAGGATATGATGCAGGCATTTTAATATCACCACTGAAAAATTTACGCTTTGGCTTAGGGCTTTTTGATTTAGGAGGAACAGATGTTTCATATGAAGATAAAATTACTGAAACGATTTTGGGTCAAGCTTTTAAATTAGGAATCGCTTACATGCCGATAGATGGCTTAACGCTAGCTGCGGATATTGGAGACAGATATCATTTAGGTACTGAGTACGTTTTAAAAAATAGAATTAAATTTAGGGCAGGTGTTCAAAAGAATAGGAATGAGCCCCAAAGCTTAATAATGCCCTCAGCTGGTATGTCAATAAAATTCAAGAGTATTATCATCGAGTATGGATATGAGGCACATCCATATTTGGATCCAACTCATAGGTTCTCATTTGTCTTACAATTGAGCCCCGCCGTAGTTAGTATTGGAAGCACAGTAATTAACCACAACCCTATTTTTAGATCGCTACACCGTTATTATGAAGCTAATTCTTTTATGAAGGTTGGTTTGAAAAATATATCTGATTCTGACCTTCCTGTCTCGGTATCACTATTCGTACCTACAATGATGGATAATCCTCACTCAGAAAGTATTGTTTTACCGCCTAAGTCAGATGAGGAATATGAACTTGGTGTATCTTTTTCAAGCGATGTTCTAACCTCAAAAAAGGCAACCTTTGATAATCTCGTTCAGCCAGAAGTAAAGGTAACCTATAAACAAGATGGTGAAGAAAAGTTGGCTCAGAAAAAAATGGAATCAGCTTATGTATTAGGGAAGGGAAAGCTCACTTGGAGTAATCCTGAAATGATTGCATGTTATGTAACTCCTGCTGATGCTGTCATAGATAAATTTTCTCGGGGGAATATCCAGTTTTATACTAACATTCTTAATGATTATTTTGGTCGCAGTAACCTAGGTAGAGCGATTATTTTGTATGATGCACTTGGGACGCATGGTCTTGTGTATAATATAGACTTAGAAACACCATTTTTAGATATTGCAGATGATAAATCAACTTTTGACTCAGTCAAATATCCTGGAGATATGCTTAGGGATAAAATTGGTGATTGTGATGATTTAACTGCTCTTTTTGGATCTCTCATGGCTAACTTAGGAATTGAATCCATGTTTTTAGATGTTTTCAAACCTGGTGCCGGGCACATATTTTTAATGTTTGATAGCGGAATAAAGCCAGAGGACGTTGAAAAGTTTTTTCAGGATGAGTCAGAGGTAGTGGTTTTAAATGATAAGGTTTGGATTCCTGTTGAGGCAACTTTAGTAGGTAAGCCATTTTTTAGTGCATGGAAGCAAGGCGCACTTAAATATAATGAAATGAAAGCGGAAAATTATGTAAACGAATTTTCTGTAAAAGAAGCATCTGCTAAATATCTCGCGGGATCTCATATTACTGCAGATATGCCAATGCCTGAAATGAATGGTATCAACGATCTTTTAATGGAGGATATAAAACAATACGAGAAATGGCTGGGTACAATTGTTTTGAAATCTGTGGGTGGCGAGCTTAAAACTGCGAACGATTATTATGACGCGGGTGTGCGTTATATGGAGTTCTCTCGCTTTGATGATGCAATAAAAAAACTAGAAACAGCAATTACCATGCAACCTATTTTCCCAGATGCAATTAATACCTTAGGCGTTTGTTATACAAAAAAAGGAGACTATGAGAAATCGTTAGAATTTTATAATAAAGCATTAGAACAAGCCGAATATCCAGGCTATATGCTTAACATAGCAATCGCCCATTTTATGATGGGAAATAAAGGGATTGCTCGTCAAAAGTATGAGGAGGTTGCAGCAATTGATCCCGTGGGTTTTTCCGGTAAACTTGATAAAGTTTTTGGAGCAGCAAAAGCATCCCTTTCCTCAAAAATAACTGAGGGTCCAAAATTTGAGGTTCCAACAGACTTAGCGGCAGAACTAAAGTCAGAAACACCAGAATCGCTACAAGGAACCGTGGGAACTCCAAAGGACATTAAGCCCGAGGATATTCCAGAATTTAATTATAGGAAAAGAAGAGCAAGGAGTGATAACACTGTAGGTGTTACCTTCGCCCGATTAGGAAACTATTCTATGGCCATTGATTATTTTCAGAAAGCAGTTAAATCTGATAAAGAAGAATTAGATTATAAAGTAAATCTAGCTGTTGCATATTATAGAATGTATAAGTATGACCAAGCACTAGTTCTTTATCAAGAAATAAAACAAAAAAAACCTGAATTAGTTACCCAGTTAGATTTTATTGAAAGTATGGGCGAAATCACACCAAAATTTAGTAAATTTGATTAAATTCATTTGTGAATTATTTTAAAATGAAAAAAACATTAATAACTACTACGATCTTTTTGCTCGGTATAGGTCTAGGCCAAGACGATGAACTCGATATGGATGCAATGTGGGAAAGTACTATATGGGAAGAGATCGAAGAAGTAACTACAGAAGAATTTGAAGTTGAAAAAGTTACAGCAGTTGCTGGGGTTCGTGGTGCTGAGGCCGAAGATGAAGCCCTACATCATCTTTACTATCGGAAATCTATGAAAGGTATAGATGAAGGAGCTTTAAAAAACGCTTTAGGGAAAATGCTTAATACATTATCAGTCCTAAAGGAAAAAAATCCTGAACACAAAAAAATTCCCCAATTAACTCATTTAGTATGTCAGCTATACAAAAAACTTGGGGATAATGAAAAAGCTAAAGTATTTGAGGAAGAGCTCCAATCTATATCTCCTGAAATGCATAAAAAATATTATTAATAAAATCGAGGACGTTATGATAAAATTTTTTTTGAAATTCATTAAAGGTAGAAAGGGTCAGTCCATGGCAGAATTTGCTGTAACTACAGCGATGATGGCTACCCTGGCAACCACGGCTGCGCCAAAGTTTTCTGGCGTTGGTGAGGGTGCTAAG
>MDSY01072509.1_pt1 | contig 24638 bp, 5 predicted proteins | sample 811131 | NCBI WGS metagenome assembly MDSY01 (sample SAMN05326643, study PRJNA326480) | marine metagenome | isolation source: seawater | place: Atlantic Ocean: South West | collected 2010
ATGATCGTGATGGATTAGGGTCAGAAGAGAATTATTTCTGGAAAACAGCAAAAGAAAGGTCTGTTGATATGAATGTTGGAGCAGGAAATACCGCAATTTCACAAGAAGGAACCGTAAATATCAATACTGGATTTGAATTAGGCTAAAATGTCAAAAATGGGCAAACATTTGTTGATAAATTTTTACGATGTGTCATTTTATTTACTAAATCATCGTAAAAATCTTGAAAAAATCATGATTTCGGCTGTTGAGAACGAAGGAATGGAAATTTTGAACGTTTTTAGTCATTCTTTTCCAATTCAAGGAGTAACAGTTCTGATTTCTCTTGCCGAAAGTCATTTTTCTCTTCATACTTGGCCAGAAAAAGGTTGTGCAGCAGTTGATATCTTCACATGTGGGTCTTCATCACCTATAAAAGTTGCAAATGATCTAATTTATCACTTTGATACGGACGATTATAAGATAAGAACAATTAATCGTTAAAATTTTTGAAAAAAATCGATATAAATAATAAAAAACTATGTTAAATGCCAGTAACGAGGATATTTAGATCATATAAAGACATAAGTTTGTCTTTTTCACCACATCCGGTGACCAAAGATCTACCAATTTTAAAGAATGAAAGTGCAGTTCGTAGATCTGTGCGTAACATAGTGCAAACAATACCTACTGAGAAGTTTTTTAACCCTTTATTCGGATCTGATGTCTATCAGAGTTTATTTGATTTTGTAGATTTTGGTACTGCAGTTGTAATTGAAGATCAAATTTTGACATCAATTCGTAATTTTGAACCAAGAGTTGAAAATGTTAGAGTTGAAGTAATCCCAAGACCAGATGATAATAATTTTGAAGTAACTGTTATCTTTGATATTGTGGGTCAAGAATTTCCAACACAAGAATACACCTTCATACTAGAGGCAACTCGATAAAATGCCTTACAATAATTACGCAAATCTTGATTTTGACCAAATTAAGACACAAATTAAAGATTATTTAAGATCAAATTCAAACTTTAGTGGATTTGATTTTGATGGATCTAATTTTTCAGTGCTAATTGATACTTTAGCATATAACACTTATATTACAGCATTTAATGCTAATATGATAGTAAACGAGTCTTTTTTAGATTCAGCAACTCTAAGAGAGAACGTTGTTTCATTAGCTAGTAATATTGGATATACACCTAGATCAAAAACTGCTGCAATATCTCAAATTAGTTTTGATGTAGAAGTTCCTGACAATACAACTACTGTTACTTTGCAACCAGGTCTTGTATGCACAGGAGGACTTAATGAATCATCTTATACTTTCTCTATTGTTGATAGTATTACATCAACAGTTGTGAATAATAAAGCATCATTCAATAATGTAAACGTTTATCAGGGAATTTATCTGTCACGAATTTTTCTTTATGATGGATCTCTAGATCAAAGATTCATTCTTGATAATCAAAATATTGATTCATCTACAATAAGAGTATCAATAAAGAAAAATGGAGATAGTGGGGTTGGAGTAAGATATAATTTAGCAACAGAACTAAATGATGTTACATCATCATCAAGAATATTTTTTATAAGGGAAGTTCAAGACGAAAGATATGAATTGATTTTTGGAGATGGTATTTTTGGAAGAAAATTAGGAACTGCTCACGGTATAAGTCAAGAGGATGGTGATACCATCACCGTTCAATATTTAACCACAGATGGTGATGAAGGAAATGGTGTGGATAATTTTACTTTTTCTGGTTCTCTTGTCAATCAAAATGGTGGAAGTGTTACCCCAGAGTCATCAGTTATTATAACAACTAATCAATCATCAATAAATGGATCTGAGATAGAATCATTAAATTCAATAAAATATTACTCACCATATACATATTCATCACAAAACCGTGCAGTGACAGCAAGAGATTATGAGTCTTTAATAAAAAGAATATATCCGAATACAGAGTCCGTATCTGTGATTGGGGGTGAAGAACTTGAACCACCAGAATTTGGAACAATTAATATAAGTATAAAACCAAAAAACGGAAGTTTTGTATCTGATTTTTCAAAACAACAAATTTTATCCAAACTAAAAACATATGCAGTGTCTGGTATAAATCAAAAAATAGTAGATTTGAAAATATTATATGTTGAACTTATGTCTTCTGTTTATTATAACAACTCTTTAATATCAAGTTCATCAACATTAAAGACAAGCATAATTGAAAATTTAAATGCATATTCCAACTCAATTGAATTGAATAAATTTGGAGGAAGATTTAAATATAGTAAAATTTTACAAGTTATTGATAAGACAGATTCAGCAATTACATCTAATATTACAAAAATTATTATTAGAAGAGATTTACAAGCATCACTAAATCAATTTGCTCAATATGAATTATGTTTTGGCAACCAATTTCATGTTAATACTTCAGGATTTAATATTAAATCTACAGGATTTACTATTAGTGGTGTTAGTTCTATGGTGTATCTAACTGATGTACCTAATAGTGATATGAGAACAGGAGTTATTTCAATTGTTAAGGAAAATACCTCAGGAGATACTAATGTATTTTCTGTAGTTAAATCATCAGCAGGTATTGTTGATTATGTAAAAGGTGAAATAATTTTAAACACTTTAAATATTGTTTCTACAGAGAAACCTAATAATATAATTGAAATACAAGCATTTCCAGAATCTAATGATGTTTTAGGATTGAAAGATTTATATGTATCTTTTAGTGTTGGAGATAGCACCATAAATATGGTTAGAGACGTTATCGCATCTGGTGATGATATTTCTGGTGTACAATTTGCTAGGGACTTTTATACATCTAGTTATTCAAATGGAACTTTAAAACGTATATAATATGATCGGCACTGGTATTAATACAAGAGTAAAAATACAGGATATTTTATCGAATCAACTTCCACAATTTATTTTGGATGAGAGTCCGAAGACCCTTGATTTTTTAAATCAATATTATATTTCTCAAGAACATCAGAGTGCACCAATAGATCTTGTTGATAATTTAGATCAATATTTAAATCTTGATCATTTAACTCCGAATGTAATTCAAAATTCTACAACTTTAACTGGTATCACTACCATTGGTGATAAAACAATTTCTGTTAATAGCACAAAAGGATTTCCAAATCAATATGGTTTATTAAAGATTAATGATGAGATAATAACTTACACTGGAATTACCACAAATACATTTACTGGTTGTGAACGTGGGTTTAGTGGCATTACAAGTTATCACGCAGATCTTGAGCAAGAGAATTTGGTTTTCTCAACATCCATTGCATCCGAACATCAATCATCAACTACTGTTGAAAATTTATCAGTTTTATTTTTAAAAGAATTTTATGAAAAAATCAAATCAACAATAACACCAGGACTCGAAAAAACAAATTTTACAACTGACTTAAATGTTGGTAACTTTTTAAAGAATTCTAAATCATTATACAGATCAAAAGGAACAGATGAATCTTTTAGAATATTATTCAGAGCATTATTTGATGTAGCTGTCAAAGTTATAAACTTAGAAAATTTTCTTATAAAACCATCTTCAGCAAAATATATTAGAAGAGATGTTGCTATTGCTGAAGTTATTTCTGGAAATCCACTTTTACTTATAGGGCAGTCTTTATTTAAAAGTGATTTAGACACAGATATTAATACATCAATTTCTCAAGTTGAACCATTTAGTAGAAATGGAATAAATTACTTCAAATTTGAACTGTTTGTTGGATTTAATAATGAATCTGAAATATCTGATGATTTTACCATAATTCCTAATACAAAATGCCTTGAGACAGTATCAAAAGATTCATCTGTTGTTACAGTAGATTCAACCGTTGGTTTTGCAACATCAGGAATATTAGTTTCAGGATCAAACACATTTTCTTATGGTAGTAAAACAATAAATCAATTTTTAGATTGTGAAAATGTACCAACAATTTCACCAACTGACAATATTAGATCAAGTGAAAATTATTATAGTTATGAAAACGGAGATTTAGAAAAAAAAGTTGAACTAAGGTTTACAGGTGTTTTAAAAGAATATGAAAGCATTGCATCATTTGATGTTGAAGAAGGTGATGAAATATTTGTAAAAAATGTGGGTGATAAGATATTAAATCCCACCTCTGGTAGATATCCATACGTTATTAATGATACTACTCTTGAAACAAATTACAAACAGGTATTTGCAAACTCTTGGGTTTACAACACTAGTTCTACATATGAAATAGAAGAATTTGGTAGCAACTCAACTTTGACTCTGTTTACTGAAATTGATAAATCAAGTTTGAAACAGGGTGATAGAGTTGAATTACTCAAATCAGGGACAAACGAAGTTGTGTATCCTTTAGGTGATAATGATACTCCATATATTAGTAAAGTTAATGATGATACTATTACTTTAGAAAGATTTAATTTTACAAGAGTATCTGGTGAGAGATATAAAATAAGAAGAAAAGTTAATAAAGCATTCACATCAAATAATTCAGCACAAATATCATTTGGTAATAATAAAATAACATCAGATATTCAAAATTTATATATTGATCAAAATAATGATTTTGCCTATGTCGCTTCAAATTCTTTACCATCTTACAATGAGACTTTAATTACAGAAAAATTTCCTTTTACAGAATTAATTGATGTTCCAATAAATGAAAAAACTTTAAGAATTGGATTGAATACTGAGGGTCAATTAGGTGATAAAAATAATGTAGAAGAATTTACTACAATAACATTTGATGATAATGTTAGTTATTTAACAGGCACAGAGGTATTCTATCAACCGAGTGGTGAACCTTTAGTTGGACTTGAGACAGGTTCTTATTTTATAAAGAATAATATTGATGGTAATTTAAAAAAAATTAAATTATACAATTCTAGAAGTAGCATACCAAGTGATTCATCCTTATCTTTTACAGCACCAACAGGAATTTCAACTCATACTTTTACATTAATTGATCATAAAGAAAAATTAATAACACCTCAAAAACTATTGAAAAAGTTTCCTTTAAGAAGGGATTATACTACTGGATTAGATGAAAAAACAAATCCAGGTGCAATTGGCATGTTAGTAAATGGTGTTGAAATATCAAATTACAAATCAACTGATAAAATATACTATGGACCTTTGGATTCAGTATCTGTTTTAAGTAGTGGAGATGATTTTGATGTTGTTAATGAACCTAGTTTTGTAGTATCAACAGGAATAGGAACAACTGCACTTATTCAACCTGTAATCGATGGATCTGTTAAAAATGTTTTAGTTGATCCTCAAGAATTTGATATAAATGAAGTTGTTTCAATAGGAGTAACTGGAGGTAACGGTAAAGGTTGTATTTTAGAACCAATTATTGTAAAAAGATTTAGAAGTGTTATCTTTGATTCACGAAACACACTTATTGGAGGGGGAATTAATACAACACTTAATACAATAACATTTTTAAAGGAGCATGGATTTGTTGATGGAGAGGAAATAATATATGATACTCAAAGTAAAAATCCAGTATCAACTGCCACCACAACTTTATTTAATGGTGCAGCATATTTTGCATCAGTTCTTAATAACAAAACAATAAGATTATATAATAATGCAGATGATCAAAGCACTTCTACAAACCCAATTAATTTAACCTCTGGTGGATCTGGTGTTCAAAATTTTAGAGTAAGTAAGTCAAAAAATAATTTATCAGAGATAAAAGTAATAAATTCTGGTAAAAATTATAGAAATAAAAAATTACTAGTAAAACCAACCGGTATTGTAACTAATTTTAATAGTATAAAATTTAATGATCATGGATTTGAGACAGGTGATATTGTTCAATATTCTAGTGTTGTGGGACTGGGAACTACACAACCTCAATTAATATCAGGATTGAGCACCACCACAGATTATTTTGTTAAAAAAATAGACAAAAACTTATTTAAATTATGTGACGCTGGTATAGGTGCCACGATTACGGATAATTTTACAAGAGAAAATTTTGTTGACATTTCATCTACAGGAACTGGATTCCAACAATTTAGTTATCCAGAAATAAAATGTTTTATAGATTTTAACAGTGTTGGGTTAGATCCAAGTTCACTTCAGACAGTTGAATTGACTCCTGTTGTCAAAGGAAAAATAACAAATTTATATCTATATGAAAATGGAACTGGTTATGGTTCAACTATTTTAAATTATCATAAAAAACCTAGTATATCAATAAAGAATGGTAAAGATGCAGCACTGAAAGTCAATGTGCTTAATAGTCAGATAGATTCAGTTAGTGTTGATTACGGTGGACAAGAATATTTTTCAACTCCAGAATTAATTGTCAATGATACTAACGGTTCTGGAGCAGTTGTAAGACCAATTATCACAAACCAAAGAATTACCGATGTAATAGTTGTTAATCCAGGTTTAGGATACTCAACTGATGCGACAATTACTATCAAACCCACTGGATCCGATTTTATCTTTGATACATCTGTAAGATCTTTAACTCTTAATAAAAATTTCGGTAATGTTAAAAATTTAATTTCAAAAGGTGAAGGTAAATTAAAATATTCTATATGTGGTTATAGCACTGAAACATTTGATGACGGAGGAGCAGAAAAATCAAAAATAATAGGTTGGGCTTATGATGGTAATCCCATTTATGGTCCTTTTGGATTTAAAAATCCAGTTGATGCATTGAATGCTACAACAGGTGATATTGAAAGATTAAAATCAAGTTATGTTGTGGATTTAAATTATATTGATAGACCAGTAGGGTTTTCTAGTCAATTCTTTGTTGAAGATTTTAAGTTTGATGATAGTGGAGATTTAGATGAGTTTAACGGTAGATTTGAATCCAATTTTGATTTTCCTGATGGTGTTTATGCATATCATGCCATCGTTGATAAAGATGGTAATCCAGAATTTCCTTATTTTATTGGTGATAAATTTAGATCAAAAACCATTGAAGAAAACTTTACAGATTTTAATCAATCTTTCGATTTAAATAAATCTGGTTTTAGAAGAAATACATTCCCATACAAAGTATCTGAAACTTTTGCAGATAATGATTTTTTAGTTGAAACAAATGAAATTACACAACAAAAAAGTATTGTAGAGTCTGTCTCAACAGGACAAGTAGAAAAAGTAGAAATTATCAATTCTGGTAAAAATTATAAAGTTGATGATAATTTATTTTTTGATAATACTGATACAGAGGGTGATGGATTATCTGTAAGAGTGTCAAAATTGAAAGGTAAAGATATAGTTAAACTTGATACAAGTGTTAGTCAAACTGATAATGCAATTTTAACATGGAATCAAGATGAAATAATTATTGATACTGGTATACCTCATCTATTAAATGATAAAGATTCAGTCGTAATATCAGGTTTATCAACAAACTTATTTAATATTGATAGTTTTAATGTCATTGGGGTATCCTCTTTTACATCAAGGAGTATATCAACTATTAATGGCACAGCGACTGTGGGTTTAACAACAGAAATAATGGTGTCAAGTATTCCTGAAAATATATCGATTGGTGGAAGTATAAGAGTTGGTGTAGAAACCATGACGATTTTGAATGTTTTTGATAATAATGTGTTAAGAATAAAAAGATCGATGACAGGCACTTCACATACAGCTACATCAATCATCAGTTTTTTACCTAATACGTTCACAATACAAAAAAAACTACCATTTTTTAAATCATCAAAAAATCATAAAGTTTTCTTTAATCCAAAAGAATCTGTCGGAGTTGGCACAACACCAGGATTAAATCATGAGACTTCATTTGTATTTTTAGACAAAACTGTTAATCGAAATATATTGACTCAAAATATATTACTTGAAAATCACCCATTTTATAATAATCAAAAAATAAATTTAACAATACCAGGTGGTGCAGCACAAATTTCAGTATCTACAACACCTACATCATTCCCATTTAATCTACCTACATCAGATTTATATGTTGTTAACACTAGTAAAGATTTAATTGGTTTAAAAACAGGTTTATCACCATCATTTGATCGTTTATTTTTTAGATCTATTAGTGGGGGTAATGATAATGATGAATACCTATTCCAAAGTGAATTTAATCAAATTACTGGAGATGTCAAAAAGTTTAATACCAGAGTTACTTTAAACACTTCACACACTTTACTAGAAAATGATGAAGTTACTTTGAGTGTCAAACCAAATCTAACAGTTGGAATTGGAACTTTAAATAAAGTAATTGTAAAACGTGACTTAGAAACTGGATATTTACTATTTGATCAGATAGGATTTAATTCTACAGGAATAAACACCACAACAAATACATTCTCAATTCAATCTCATAATTTAAAAACAGGTGATAAAATTAAATATAATTCTGATACTCTACCTGAAGGATTGTTGGAAAAAGAATACTATGTTTTTAAAGTTGACGATAATAATTTTAAATTAACAGAAACTTATAATGATTCTCAAAGCAAACCACCGTTAGTGGTTGGATTAGGATCAACTGGAGGATCAACACAAACTATTTCAAAAGTAAATCCAGAAATAAATGTAATTAATAGTAATACTCTTGATTTTGATTTATCAGATTCATCTCTAAATGGATTTGATTTTAAAATTTATTATGATAGTGATTTTAAAAATGAATATTTATCTACAAATGACGCACAGTTAAAATATACTTCACCAAATAATAGAACCATATATTCAGGAATCTATCCAGATTTCACACCCTCAAAACTATACTATAATTTAGAAAAATCTGGGTTTATAAGCACTGTTGATACTGGGGTTGTAAATCATAACCAAATAAATTATTCAGATAGTAATTATAATGGAGATTATATTGTTTCATCGATAGGTTCAACTACATTTGATGTATTTTTAGACAAAGAACCTGAAAGACTATCATATGACAGCAACAGTTCATTATTAACAAACACAGGAACCTTTATAAAAGGTATAACTTATAAAACAACTTCTAAATCAACACAGGATGCCATAGGAGACGTTCAGTTAGTATCTGGTGGAACATCATATAAAAAACTACCTAAGTTAGTTGGATCATCATCTACCATTGCCTCAGATGCAACTCTGGATTTATTATCTAATTCTATTGGAAATATTAAACAAATAAGAATTTTAAATAGTACTTTTGAATACTCCACAGATAAAACTTTAATTCCTGATGCTCCAGTATCTCCACTTATAAGAACTTCAAATGGAAACACAATTGGGATTGTAACTGTAACTTCAGGAGGTGAAAATTATACTGGTGAACCTAGACTTATTATCGTAGATTCAACATCAGGTTTTGAAATTAATAGTGGTTCTTTAGAACCTGTAATGAATCAAAATACTATATCACAAGTGTCGATAAATGAAAAACCAAATGGATTACCAGATGATGGTGTAAAGATAATATCAACAAATAACACAAATGGTGTATCGATAGAAAAAGTTCAATTTAACGCTAATGTTGGATCTGCATTTACATGTATTATCTCTACTCCTTTGAATGGATATAACATAGAACCATTTGCGATAGGTGATGAAGTTTTTATAGAGGGTATTGAAAAATACATCGCAGTAGATGAAGATGGAGAGGAATTGCCTTTTGATGGTACTGGACATAATTCTTCAGACTACAGGTATTCTTTTTTAAGGGTATCAGAATATAATAAAACTACAAATCCAAGAAAAGTAATTGTATCAGTGTCAGGAATATCAACTACAGGAATAGATTCCTTAGGAAATTCTTTAGGATTTAGTACATATGTTGGTATTGCAATTACAAATCAAAATAATTTTGCAACTATAATTAATAAATCTAGATATCCTGTTTTTGATTTTAATATTGTAAAGTCTGAATTTACACAAGGTGAAAGATTGAGGGTTAATGGTAAAATAAGAGATTTGTTTATATCGAAATATAATGATAACTTTATAAAAGTTACAGGTTCTTTTGATCTAAAAATAAATGATGTGATTATTGGTTTAGATTCAAATGCCAAAGCTGAAATTAGAGAAATTAGTAAAAGTAAAGGTATATTTAAAGTAGGATTTTCCTCTAGAAAAAATATTGGATGGGATGATGAAATTGGAAAATTAAGTATTGATAATCAAGTAACACCTAACAATGATTACTTCCAAAATCTCTCTTATTCTGTTAAGAGTGAAATACCTTGGACAAAATTTGAAACACCTGTTAATGAAATGCTTCACACTTCAGGATTAAAGAATTTTTCTGACACTGAATTATCATCATCATCTTCTGTTGGGATAGGATCATCTGCATCTACCGTAATCACTATAAATTTAATAGATCAAAAAAGAGTTGACAGAATAAAAAATATTGATTTATCAAGAGATAAAGATCCCACTACTCTTTCAAGTAAATTTTTAGAATTTAAAAATATAAGACTTAGTGATTTTGTTAGATGCGATACTAATAATGTTCTTACTATAGATGATATAAGTAAAGATTTTTCAAGTCAAGATGGAGATCCTGATACATTTTTAAATGTTTTTGATGTAGATAAAGAAAAAACATTTACTAATTTACTTGTTAGAATAAACAGTATTGATAAAGAACAATTAGAGTTACAAGAGATAATAATATTAAAATCATTTGAAACTAATGGATCTACTCAAAGTAAATCAAATGTTTTGATTACCAAATCAAAATTAAATAATTTTGGAACAAATGAAATTACTATTAATGATGAAACTATTGGTGATTTTTTAATTGATATTAATGATGCTGGTGAAAATATTTTAAGATTTAATCCTAAAGATAAGTTCGATACTGACTATGATTTTAAAATTATTAAAAATAATTTTACTTCTGCAACAAATTCAACTAATCGTCTTATCGGTATAGGCACGTTAGGTTTAGGTGTTATAAAACTCATGTCTTCAGACACGGTTTCTGAACCTGGAATTACCACTTCAATTATATCTCTTCCGTCAGATGAATATGAATCATATTTTGTAAATACGCAAATCATTAATAGTGCAACAGGTGAGATAGAATTTGTAGAATCTTATTTGACTCATGATAACGTTAATTCTTACTATTCAGAGTATTATGTGGATAGCAATAGCACTAATTCAAGAATTGGTTCATTTACTGGTGATCTATCAAATGGAAATCTAACATTAAGTTTTTATAATAATACTCAAGCATCAGAACCAATATTAATTAAATCAAAAATAATAGGCATTGGAACAACTGGATCAGGTAACGGTGAACACAGATTCTTATCAAATGATCAAATAGGGGGACAAGAAAGAAGTATTTCATATCAAGGTATAACAACAACGGGTATAGGAACTACTTCAATTATAGATTTAGATAAAAATTTATTTAATACATTTAAATCTGTAGTCGAGGTAAGTATAGGATCATCCAAAGCGTTGCATCAAGTTTATTCAATACATGATGGAACTCAAATTTTCACTCAACCCGCACAATTCTTATCAGTCGGGTCTATATCATTATTTGATGATAATGTTGGATTAGGAACATTTGGAGGTGTATATGACTCAAATAATATAAAAATTAATTTTTATCCAGATGATTTAACTGGTATATGCACAGTAAAAACATTTAATCAGTGTTTTTACACTTTAAATGATACTGAAAATATAGCAAATGATTTAAATTACGGAACAATAGAAGAGTCTATTGATTTAAAATCATTCAATGCAATAAATGGTGTTAGAATTAATAGAACTAATTTTGATCTTAAATCCAATAATATTCCTATTTTTAGTAAAACTTTTAATCCCTCAAACGATTTAAATCCATCAACTGGTGAATTTACTATAAATGAACATTTCTTTAGAAATAACGAAGAATTATTTTATAAACCTGCATCAACAGTTGTTGGTGTTGGAACTTCATCATTAGTATATAAAAACACCTCCGCAGGTATCAATACAGTTTTAACTGATTCTTCTAGTTTATTCTGTATTAAAACTGGTGAGAATACTTTCCAAATATCAACAACAAGAGCAGGAACTGCAGTTACATTTACTAGTTTAGGAGAGGGTAATGCTCATAAGTTTACAATGTCCAAAAGAAATGAAAAATCAATTATTACTGTTGATGGATTGATTCAAGATCCCATATCTCTTAAAAATTTATCACACACTTTACTTAATAATGGTGGAAATATTGGTGCATCAAGCAGTATTTTTGCAATATCAGGTATTTCTTCCGTTTTGGTTGAGGATATAATTAAGATTGATGATGAATTAATGAAGATAAACAATGTGGGTGTAGGTACATCGTCTGCAGGACCAATTTCACCGGGCATTGGAACATTCCCATTAGTTCAGGTAGATCGTGGAGTTCTAGGAAGTGATGCATCATCTCACTCTGAATCAACAACGATAAACTTTTTTAAAGGTTCATTTAATATTGAAGAAAGCACTATACACTTTACGAATCCACCAATAGGAAATCCACAAGGATCAGATACAATAAGTAATCTACCATTCCCAAGATCAACATTTGCTGGTAGAGTATATTTTAGAAATAATTATGATACAAACATTGTTTTTGATGATATTTCTGATAGATTTACAGGTATAAACTCTTCTTTCCCTCTTACAGTTGGAGGTGCAAATACGGTTGGAGTTGGAACCACTGGAAATGGATTAATGTTGATAAATGGAATTTATCAAAATCCAACTACATTTAACAATCCATCTGGTAATTATAATATTTTTGAAGATAGTAACGCAGGAGTAACAACTATCGCATTTACAGGATTAAAAGTTGATAATGAACTCGTAATAAGTGATGAAGATGTCAATCAAAATCAACTACCTAGGGGTGGAGTAATTGTATCATTAGGATCTACACCTGGATTAGGATTTGCACCTTTAGTAGGTGCTAAAATAAGACCTGTATTAGATAATGGACAAATTAGCAATATTGTTGGTGTCGCAACCACAGGTTCATCTCTTGGTATAATCACTGCATTTTATAATAATAATACTGGAATTTTAACTATAAAAACTCAAACTGATCCAGACTGGGTATTCGGTGAACAGAGTCAAGATGAAGTTCAATTAAATAATTTACCTTTCTCTGGTGGACTATCAATTGGTGGTACATTTTCTGTGGTTTCAGTTGGAGCGACCAATGTCTTTGGTGTTAATATAGGAATTAGAGAAACAACTCATGAATATCAAGGTGGAGGAGAAGTGTTGCCATGGTATGGTGATCTGACATTTGGATCTGGTTATCATGGAATAGGTGGTATTGGAGTTACTGTTGTTGATCTTGGTTATGAGCATCGTTTTATATCTGCAAATAATGGGGCAATCAATAGAAGCAGTGATAATGCACAGTTAACACCAACTAAAGCATTATATAATCCAGTATCCGGTGTAGTAACATTTACTGTGGCAGATCATGGATTATCCACAAGTGATAATATAACTCTTGATGAATATTCGTTAATATTCAGATGCTCTAAAGACAATTTCTTTACTGATCATCCTTATCCTAGACCCACTGATCCTGCCGGAGGAAGTGCATCATTAAGTGTCACAAAAGTAAATGATGATGTATTCAGTGTGAATGTAGGGACTAATGTTGGATCAGGTGCAAATATTACTGCTGTGGCAGGTCTTGGTGGTACAGCAATATTTAATATTGCAGCACAAGGTTCAAATTATAAAGATCCTAAGATATTCGTATCATCTCCATCATACTCTGGATTAGGTATTACTGGTTTATCAAGACTTGGAATAGGTGAAACATATGACACTGGGAAAAATATAACCATAGATTTGAATGTTGGACCAGTGTCTACTAACGTTGGTATTGGTTCTACATTGTTTGAGGTTAAAAACTTTAAAGTGAACGGAAATGGAAACGGGTTTAAATTTGGTGATAAATTTACGGTAGTTGGTCTTGTTACTGATATAAATCTTGATTCTGCTATTACAAATTTTGAATTAGAAGTTGTAAGAGTATTTAATGATAGATTTACTTTTTATCAATTTGGAGAATTTGATTTTATTGATTCTATTAGACCCCTACAAAATGGACAAAGGGTAAGATTTCCTATTAAATATGATGGTGAACAATTAAGTATAGAGGAGGGTCAGAATTTTACTGGTGATATTTCAAATATATTAATAATTTTTAGAAACGGAGTTCTTCAAGAACCAAATAAAAATTATATTTTTGAAGGAGGAACATCATTATCGTTCACAACTCCCCCAGAAAAAGATGATGATATTCAAATATTTTTCTATAGAGGAACAATTGGAGAGGATTCGTTACAAGTAGATGCTGAAACTGCACCTATAGAAAAAGGTGATTCAGTTCAAATAGTAAAAAATCCAGGCATTCCTAATAGTGTCTCACAAGATTCTAGAGTAATTTTTGATATTAAGGATTCTGATGAAGTTGAAACAAACATTTATTTCAATCAAGGTATTAATGAAGTAGATTTCAAACCCTTTGATTTGTTGAAACAAAAAAGAGATTTAGCAGTAAATGATGAAAAATTACCTAAAACAAGACAATTGATTGAAACATTGGTATTTCCAACCGCAAAAGTAATTGGAAATGTGACAGATTCTAGTTCAGATATATTTGTAGATGATGCATCATTGTTTAATTATGAGGATGAGTCTAGTCCTAATTTTGAATTAAACTTAATATCGGGTGTAACAAATCCAGTAGCAGCAGCGTTTACAGCTGTTGTTTCAGGATTAGGAACAATACAATCATTAGATATAGTTAATGCTGGAAGTGGATATACAGAGTCCTCAATACAATTATCAATAGGTATACCAACAACAGGAATTCCTTTAAATCATGTTGGAATAGCAACCACTGCAACTGCAACTGCAACTATAACAAATGGATCAGTAAGTTCATTTGATATCACTAATCCTGGTTTGGGTTACACAAATACCAATCCTCCCAAAGTCCTTGCTCCTAAGTCACCCGTGGTTGACGAAATAATTACAGGAACTAATATAATATTTGAAAACGTTTCTGGTATTATAACAGGTATCGGAACAACTGTATTTAATTCTTCTTTAGCGATAAAATTCACAGGAATAAATACTGAGGGTTTAGGTCCTATCGCAATTGGTGATCCTTTATTCGTGTATGATACAACCGTTGGAAATGGAATTACATCTACTGATGGAGCAGATACGAATATAGTTGGTATAGGAACAACTTTTGTTGATAATGTTTATGTAGTTGCAGGTTTAACAACAATTGGAGTTGTTGGTGGTGCTAATACGATCACCGGAATTATAACGTGTACAATTGATTCTAATAGCACTGTCTTTCCAACTATAAATACTGCAGGTATACCCATAGGTAAATTTTCTCTTGGGAAAATATCGAGTTTGACTAGATCCTTAAATCCAATATCAATTGGAGTCACAGGATTGACTGTGGACGTAGGATTATCTACTTTCCCGATCATAATTAGACGATCAGGTAATGATACTCTAAGGAAAACAGGAGCATTAGAAACCAATCTTATTTAATGATGTATAAATATCTAAAAAAACAATAATAATGCCAGCAATTGTAACAGATCAGTTTAGAATATTCAATGCTAATAATTTTGTTAATTCAGTATTAACAGGTGATGATTCTTACTACGTATTTTTAGGATTAGTAAACCCATTTGGAAAAATACCATTTTCAAATACGATTGTGGGATTTGGTAGAACTTCAAATTGGCAAACTGAAACACCCGCACCAATTGATAATTTACAGTATCTTAATCATTATAGAGACACTATGCTTTTTGGAAAAAAAGTTAATAGTGCAAACATACGTAGAGTCGTAAAGAGACACAATTGGATATCTAATACCAGATATGATATGTATCGACATGATTATCAAACAATAGTAAACCCAGCTCCGAATAGTGATACAGGTAATTTGTTTGATTCAAATTTTTATGTTGTAAACAGTGATTTTAAAGTTTATATATGCATTGATAACGGATCTAGTGGCACAAATATTAAAGGTAATGTTTCTATAGATGAACCAACATTTACTGACTTAGAAGTTACTGCTGCTGGAACAAGTGGTGATGGTTATTTATGGAAATATCTATTCACTGCTTCACCATCTGATATTATTAAATTTGATTCAACGGAGTTTATTGTTTTACCTAATGATTGGGAAACATCAACTGATAGTCAAATTCAAAACGTAAGAGACGCAGGTGATTCTGATGTAAACTTTAATCAAATAAAAAAAGTTTATATTGAAAATGCAGGTAGTGGTGTGAGTCCTGTGTATCAAACAGGAACATATGAAGTTGATATTTTAGGTGATGGGTCTGGTGGAAAAGTGCAAATTGTTGTTGATACAACTGGAAAAATTTCAAGTGCTAAAGTCTCATCAGGAGGTTCAGGTTATACTTTTGGTGTGGTAAATTTAGGAACAGTTCAAATAAATCCTGCAGGAAGTTTAAGTGCTGATAATGCAGCAAAATTAATCCCGATTATACCACCTTCAAAAGGACATGGGCATAACATATACAAAGAGTTAGGATCTGATAAAGTTTTAATTTATGCAAGATTTGATGATTCTACAAAAGATTTTCCAACAGATACTAAATTCTCTCAGATTGGGATAATTAAAAATCCAACTCAAATTAGTTCTGGAAGCACGTTTACTCTCAATCAGTTTAGTTCATTATCTTCCTTAAAATTATCCTCTGATATAGGAATAACTCAATCATTGGTTGGTGTTGGAATTACTCAAACAACAACAAATGGAGATATTGCAAGGGGATACATAGCATCATATGATAAAGAAACAAAGGTTTTGAAATATTTTCAAGATAGATCTCTACATTTTGTAAATGGTGTAGATCAAACCGACAACACTAGCATATCAAAGCAATCTAAAGTAGTTCCATTTGAATCAACATCTGAATCTATTATATCAGATAATACAGATCCTGATCTACAATTCACAAAATCCATTGACACTAATTTTAGTGGTATAACAACAGTTGTTAATAACAAAATAATAAACTTAGGAGTCAATTTTACAGATGGGATTTCTCAAGAGGAGATAAATAAAAAAACAGGGGATATTATCTATGTAGATAATAGAGAATTGGTCGAAAGAAACTCTAGACAAAAAGAAGATGTAAAAATCATTCTTGAATTTTAAGTAAAATGAAACAAAAAACAAATTTAAATACAAGTCCATATTATGATGATTTTGATCAATCTAAAAATTTTTACAAAGTTCTTTTTAAACCTGGATTTCCAGTTCAAGCAAGAGAGTTAACTAGTTCTCAATCAATATCACAAGATCAATTATCTAAATTAAGCACATACGTGTTTAAGGATGGAGCAAAAGTAATACCCGGTGATACATCATTTCAAGATAATGTAAGAGCTCTAAAAATAAATTCTACAAACTTCGGTGTTGACGTATCTTTATATATTAGTAATTTAACAGGTAAAAAAATTACAGGTCAATCTTCAGGGATATCTGGAAACGTAAAATTTACATCATCTGTGATCGATACGAATAATAATAATCAAATTATATTATACATTGATCAAAAATCTTCTGGAAATACTTTTAGTAGTTTTGATACTTTTCAAGATGGAGAATCTATAACTTGTGATGAGAATATAACCTATGGAAATACAACTATTAATGCAGGAACACCTGTAGCATCTTTAATTTCTAATGATTCAACTGGATATGGATCTTTAGCTCATATTGATCAAGGTGTTTACTATTTAAGAGGTTATTTTGTTAATGTTAGTAAACAAACAATTATATTAGATCCTTTTGAAAATAAACCATCTTATCGTGTGGGATTACGAGTAGATGAAACAATTATTAGTGCAAAAGATGATAATTCATTATATGATAACGCTGCAGGATTTACAAATTTTGCAGCACCTGGTGCTGATAGATTAAAAATAAATCTTACCCTAACTAAAAAATTAATAAGTGATAAAAATGATACTGATTTTATACTATTATTCATAGTTGATGATGGTCAAATTAAAAAAGTTGGTGAAGGAGATAATAATCAATTAAATCTATTAGGTGATGTACTTGCCAAAAGAACTTTTGAAGAATCTGGAAACTACTCAGTCAAACCATTCATACCATCTGTGCATAACTCACTTAATGATAAATTAGGTAATAATGGTTTATTTTTTAGTGACCAATTAACAGATCAAAATAATACACCGTCTGATGATTTGATGTGTGTAAAAATATCACCCGGATTGTCATATGTCAGAGGACATAGAGTTTCAAGAAACGTTACAAATATAATTGATGTTGATAAACCTAGAGATGTAGGTATCGCAACAAACAGTGCGGTTGATTTTGAGATGGGTAATATTTTAAAAGTTAACAATGTAAGAGGTATCCCAAAACAAGGTACAGTTGTTAAATTATTTGATAATTTTGGAGGAACTGGAAGTATAATTGGAAGTGCGAGGGTTTATAGTTTTAATTTAGAAGATTCTGCATATACTGGAGCAACAACTACATGGGATTTAAGATTATTTGATATTCAAACATTCTCAACTTTAACTTTAAATTTACCTGTTGGTATATCTACACTACCTGAGGGATCATTTGTAAAAGGTAAAAGTTCAAATGCATCTGGATTTGTCAGACCTCATCACGCAGACATTGTAGGAATTACAACTTTAAGTCAAACAGCAGGAACATTTATAAAAGGTGAAGAATTAACCGTCAATGGTATAGATTTAGGAAGATCTATAACTAATGTATCAGGAATTAATGTACAAAGAATTAAATCCATATCTCAACCAACTTCTTCAGGTTTCCCTAATATATCAGGAGATGGATTTATAGCAGACTCATCTTTAAGTGAATTTAATTTACCAAATGGTATTTCTAATGTTAATATATCTGCATCTAGTGGTGGTGGATCAGGGGTTTCAACTGTTACAGCAGGTGGACAAGCTTTTTCAGGTTTAAGAGTTGGGTCAGTGCTTAAATACAATCAAGTAGGTCTAAGTACTCAAACATTTAATAAAGTTTCAGAAATTTCGAGTGACGGACTATCAATAAAGATAGAGCCATTGACTACGGTTGCTGGTGTATTCGAGGGTGGATTGCCTTCATCAGATATTACTGCAGCAGAAATGAAGGCTATGGCACCCCTTGTAAGAGGTAATGGAACATTATTCCAACAGTTAAATAATTCAAATGTTGAATCTGTTGATTTATCACGTTCTAATCTAACTGTAACAAAACAAATACCTAGTAAAACTATAAGTAGTGGAAGCGTTTCTAGTAGTGTTGCAACTGATACTGATTTAACTAGTTCCAGTTTTATTTCTTTCGATCAAGAACGTTATTCTGTTCATAATGATGATGGTACAATACAATCTTTAAATTCTGATAATTTTACCACTAATGGCACTTCATACACACTATCAGGATTGGATGATGATACTGTTACCCTAAGTGCAACTTTATCGAAAAATGAAATAAAAAGTAAATTAAAAATATACAATAAAAGTCAAGTATATAATGTAAGATTATCACGAGATAGAACATCAGGTGTGAGTGGAAATATTAGTAATTCTGTTCAAGACGGATTAACATTTGATACAAGATATGGTTTAAGAGTTCAAGATGACGAAATATCACTTAATTATCCTGATGTGGTGAAGGTTTTAGGTATATTTGAATCTTTAGATGAAAATGATCCAATATTAGATACTTTAAGTTTTAGTGAAACTATTGATGTTGATAACAATGCTATTATTGGTGAAGATATAGTTAGTGATGATAAATCGGTTATCGCTAGAGTAATTAGCAAACCAACATCAAATCAATTATCTGTTGCTTATTTAACTTCCGAAAAATTTATATCATCAGATGATGTTACTTTTTCAGAATCAAATTTACAAACAAAAATAAAAGGCATTATAAACGTAGGAAAATTTAAGAATTTGACAAAATCATATACTTTGGATAAAGGGCAAAGAAATGAATATTATGATTATTCAAGAATTATAAGAAATAAGAATGTTCCATCTCCATCAAAGAGATTGTTAATAATATTTGACTATTATTCAGTTTCAAATAATGATGAGGGTGATGTATTTACAGTTTTAAGTTATGATAAAGATAGATTTAATTTTGATATTCCTACAATTGGATCATCTAGTGTCAGAGCAACTGATACAATTGATTTTAGACCAAGAGTTCCTGTATATAATATAAGCACCGGTTCAATATCACCATTTTCCTTCAGTTCAAGAGATTTTTCTACAATAAAACAATTTATCACACCTAATGAAAGTTTTACTTTAAATTATAATTTCTATTTACCTAGAATTGATAATTTATACCTTACTAAAAAAGGTGAATTTGTTTATGAAAAAGGATTATCCTCTATAAATCCAAAATCTCCAGCTAGAAATGACCAATTGATGAAGTTGGCAACAATCAATTTACCACCATATCTTTATACTCCAGAAAATGCATCATTATTAATAACTGAAAATAAAAGATTTACGATGAAAGATATTGGAACAATTGAAGACAGAGTTTCAAATTTAGAAGAAGTTACATCTTTATCACTGTTGGAAACTAATGTACAAACATTGCAAATATTAGATTCTCAGGGTAGAAATAGATTTAAGAGTGGATTTTTTGTAGATCCATTTAGAAATAGAAATTTCTTGAATAATAGATTATCTGATGGCATAGAAGTTGATACATTTTCAAATGTCATAATACCAAAACGAGATCGTGTCACTGTAGAAGTACAACCAAAATTAGCAAATCCAGTGCCTCTGGTTGAATATGATTCAGAACTAAATCAACCGTTATTTGATTCAAAGGTTAGAAAAACAGGTCAATTAATAACTCTCGATTATCAAGAGGTGGAGTGGATCAGTCAAGAATATGCAACTAGTTTTGAGAATATCAACCCATTTTTGATACCAACATACATGGGAATAATAAAATTAACTCCTGCTTCAGATATATTTACAAGAACTATTGAAGTTGAAGGTCAAAAAATAAGGCAAGAAGGTACAAATGATACACAAAATTTAAATTTAAATACCACAATCAGTGGTGAACTGGGTGGAGATATTACGCAGGTTAATACTAGAACTGAGCAACTAAGATTAACTCCTGGTCAGGGACAAGCACAAGGAATTGCAAATAATTCAACACAAGTTTTTAGGGAGACTACAGGAACTAGCACAATAACTGGTCAATTGTCTTTGAATGGTAGTGCTTCTGATAGTGTGACTGTTTTAAATACAGACACTGTTATTAATAATAGACTTACATCAGAGACAGCACAATATATGAGATCAAGAAATGTGCAATTTGAATCTTCAAGTTTTCCATCATATACAAGATTTTATACATTTTTGGATAAAGAAACTATTGATTTTAATCCAAAATTAGTTGAGGTGTCACCTACAAGTGATGGAGCTGGTTCTGGAACTAGTAATTCCTCATTTGAAATTGGTGAAACAGTCAGAGCAGAAAACAATCAAGGTCAAATAATAGGTAAGTTTAGAGTATGTAAACCTGATCATAAATCTGGTCCTTTTAATAATCCAACTGAATCATACAGATTTAATCCTTATTCTTATCAGAATGATAATGCTGATATAGTTCCTCAAAATTACTCTCAAACTACACCGATTTTAAATATTGATACACTTGCATTATCTGATATATCAAATATAAATTATTTTGGATATTTAGATACAGGTTTTAAATTGGTTGGAGAAAATAGTGCATGCGAAGCTTATGTAAAAAATAAAAGATTAATAAGTGATGAAAAAGGTGATCTAATAGGAACATTTTTTGTAAAAAATCCAAATTTCCCTGAGAACAAAAAATGGAACGTTGGAACAAAAACTTTCTTATTAACTTCAAGTCCTGATAATGCAACATTCATACCAGGTGTTGATCCAAATATATTTGCCGCTCAAGTTCCATTTACATCTCAAGGAACAAGATTAGAATTTGAAAAACAAGTAATAGAGACAGTCAATTCGACAACATTCAATATCAATGCTGATTTTGAGGCAACTGTTGACACAAATATCTCACTTACTCAGGTTGATGAATTAATATTGGAGGCAGAATATTATGATCCCTTGGCACAAACATTTGTTATAGGTTCAAAAGATCCAAATACTAGAAATGCTCTCAATACTTCTGGAGATGAGAATGGTGCTTACGTTACCTCGGTGGAAGTATTTTTTAGAACAGTTGATCCGAACGCACCCGTAACTTTAGAAATAAGAGGAACAGATGAAGGGTCAAGACCTAATATGAACATCTTAAGAACGAAAACTCTTGATGCTGAAATTACTTTAAATGGGCAACAAGTAACTTTAATTCAAACATCAGAAGATGCATCAGTTGGAACTAAATTTACATTTGATGAACCTCTTTACTTAAGTCCTAATGAAACTTATGCAATCGTTTTACTTGCTGGAGATTCAGACAAATACACAGTATTTACAGGAGTTTCTGGACAAAGTGCCTTAAATCCTCAATCTATACCTGGCGCAACCGGAGGAGAATCAATACAGTATTCAAGGCAATACACATTAGGAGCACTTTTTAAATCACAAAATGGTGCATTATGGTCAGAGGATCAGGAACAAGATCTAACATTTAAAATGTATAAGGCTCAATTTGAAGAAAGTGGTTCATTATTATTACAAAATCAAGAATTGAACGATCTTGATTTATTAAATAATCCCATTGAAACATTCCCTAAAACTGGATCTATTGGAATTACATCTATTGGGTCACCAGCATCAGACACTTTGTCTGGAATACTGACCACTGGTAGAAAAATTTGTGGTATTAATTCTACAAGCACTGCTGTCATTACAGGTTTTGGTGCTAGTGTCTCTTCTGTTTCAATTTCTGATGGTGGTTTTAATTATGATGTGGATGGTACTGTTGATACTTTTGCTATAACAGGTGGTGGTAGTGGATTACAATTAGATATTACTGGTGTTACAGATGGTGCGATAACTGCGATAAATGGCACAATAGTTAATCCAGGTATTGGATATAAAGTCGGAGATGTTGTTGGAATAGTTACGAGCACTGTAGGAACATCTGGTGGACAGGGAAGAGGAGCACAAATTACGGTAGCAGGTATTACTGGTATTAACAAACTATTTTTAACTAATGTAAAAGGTGATAATAACTCGTTTGCTGGTAATGTAGGGACTGCTGTAAGTTTCTTTGATGATAGTAATTCAATCGTTAGTTTAGCAGGAACATTTATTACGACAAATGATTTGAATACCACAGGGGTAAATGCAGGAAACTTATTTAAGGTCAGACATGCTGGTCATGATATGTATTCTAATACTAATAAAGTAGGTTTGAAAGATATTACCGGTGATTCAGTTCCATCAGAATTAAGTGCAACATTGTCGAGCAGTGAATCTAGTAAAATAAGTGTTGCAAGCACTTCAGTATTTGCTAACTTTGAGGGAGCTTTAGTTAGTGGTATCAATACAGGTTATGTACAAATAGGCAATGAAATTATTGGATATGATGGTGTTGGTGTTGGTGAATTAAATATTGCCTCTGGTTCTGATGGAAGAGGAGTTGATAATACATTAACAATAAGTCATAATACAAATTCTTTAGTTACAAAATATGAATTAAATGGTGTTTCAATTAGAAGATTGGCAAGAAATGACTTAAACATCAATGAAAATAATATAGAATTAGATAGTCATTTTATAGAGTTTGATAGATCTAAAAATGGTAAAGACAGATCTACTGATACATTTAATTTCCCACAACTATCTTTCAATTCAGATCAATCTACAGGTGGAGAAATTGTAAAATCAAGTGGGAACATTTTATTTAATGCAATCAAACCAAATATTATAATTAATACTCCTGTGGGAGTTGATGGTGCAACAACAGATATTAATGCATCAATTAGAACTATATCAGGTTCAAGTGTGGATGGTAATGAAGCATCATTTGAGGATTTAGGTTATGAGTCTGTCTCAATTAATAATTTAAATTCATTAGACAGTGTTCGCATGATAGCATCCAAGTTAAATGAGAATCAGTATTTAAATAGTTTATCTGAAAATAAATCATTTACACTACTTTTGAATCTAACGTCAAATAATCCTAATTTATCACCATCAATTTCATTGTCACAAAATCCCAATGTTGAATTGTATATAAGTAGAATTAATAGACCTATTGGACTTGATAATTATGATACGAACGGTGAAGTTAATTCAATATTAAATGATCCTCATGCAGCTGCTTACGTTTCAAATACAATTAGATTATCAAAACCGGCAACATCACTTAAAGTCATTTTGAGTGCAAATAGACCTGCCTCTTCTGATTTTAGAGTGTTGTATAGTTTAAATAGAATAGATTCTGATGATGCATCACAGTCATTTGAATTATTTCCTGGTTATAAAAATTTAACAAATGTTGATCCTGATGATGGATTTGGTAATTTAGTTGTCGATCCAACTAAAAATGATGGAAGACCAGACGCATTTGTTCCAGCAAATAGATTTAATCAGTTTTCAGAATATCAATTTACTGCAGACA
>MDSY01006161.1_pt1 | contig 24634 bp, 21 predicted proteins | sample 811131 | NCBI WGS metagenome assembly MDSY01 (sample SAMN05326643, study PRJNA326480) | marine metagenome | isolation source: seawater | place: Atlantic Ocean: South West | collected 2010
CAAATATTTACGCCGGTATTTTATTCAGGTTTTGATCCATACAATTTTGAAATGCTGATTTTTAACCGATGGGGAGAAATCGTTTTTGAATCCCATAACGCGGAAATAGGCTGGGATGGTTCATATGGGGTAAAAGGAATAAAAGCAATGGATGGTACCTATTCTTGGAAAATCACTTATAAGAACCCAAAAACCGATGAACGAAAAGTTATCGTAGGCCATGTAACTTTAATGCGATAATATCGAATAAGAAAGGAAAACTTAATTGAAAGATTTAGGTTCCTCTTCATTAAAAATCAATCGTGCGTTATGGGTATTAGCAACGGTTTTGCCAATCATTATAATTCCTATTAAGGGTTTACCGGATATTTTTAATGCTGCTAAAGCGCCCATCTTGTCTTTAGGATCAATCTATATTACTTTCCATCTAATTAAGATAAGGAAGTTCAAGAGAACAACTATAAATTTCTTTTTATTAGCTTATTTATGTTGTGTTTTCATTGCATCCCTAGCTGCTTACAAACCTCTTTTAGCTTTATCTGGTGTGTCTTCAACAGCTGGGCGTTTTGAAGGGTTTGTGACTTTGTTTTTTTATGCAGTTTTGTTTTATGCATCAAAAGAACACATGCGCTTAACACACAAAAACATTCGGTTTTTTCTTTACGTACAATCCCTTGTTGCTTTTTACGCAATAGCTCAATTTTTTAAGATAGACCCCTTAGTAGAGTATATGAATTATACTAAAGGGTCATATGCGACCATCGGGAATCAGAACTTTTTAGCATCCTGGACATTGTTGATGCTAGTTATTGCAGTAGGGTTTTATATGAAATATCGTAAACGCTTTTATGTCATCTTTCCCGCATTGTTTTTCGGAGCGCTCCTTGCATCAAATACGAGAGGAGCCTGGCTTGCATTAATAGTTGTAAGTGTTTTCTCTTTATACTTTTTAAGGTTCAAAGAAATTAGACGCTATTATATCATGGCTTTCTGCTCTTTTTTATTGGTTTTTTTGATAATGAATTTTTTAAGTGAAAGTAAGATCCAAAAAAGAACGAAAACAATCAAAAGCGAACTCAATATAAACAATGAGTGGGCTGGTTCGGGACGAGCGCTAATTTGGAAGATGTCTTTTGATATAATTCAAGAGCACCCTTTCTTGGGCGCTGGACCAGAAAACTTGAAAGAAGCTCTAAAACAAACAAAGAATAAGCGTTCGTATGCATATGGAAAACTTACGGGACACACCGTTGACAAGGCACACAATGACTTCCTACATATTGCAGCTGTCTCTGGGTTGCCAGCCTTATTATTGTACCTTATTTTTATCGTCCTCATCTTCAAAGAAAACAAGAGTAATATTTCACAAGTCAACACCAAAAGCGTAATAGCACTTGCTGTTTTAGCTTACGCCATTCAGTCCTTATTTAATATAAGTGTAATCGCGGTAGCTCCCATTTTTTGGATTTTATTAGGCTTATTTGCAAGTCGTAAAGATAAAATGTGGATTCAGGAAGTTTAGACAAAAACGGTGTTGTTCTCTCCATCAAAACACGCGTACACTATTTTAGGATGTGATTCAGAAAAAAAGACATCTCCATTTTTTGACACCCCAATAGCTCCAGCAAACCCATCGTATGGTTTTAGTTCGTCAAAGGACTTTCTAAAAGCATCGGTTAAAGAGAACCCATCTGTAACACGTGTTACTATTTTTGTCGCAAGACCTGAGCTAACAATATCTTCTCCCACCCCAGTGCAGCTTACTGCACAATTTTGATTTGCGAAATTTCCAGCGATGGTTGCAGAGTCAGACACTCTACCCGGAATTTCAAAGCCTTTTCCGCCGGTTGATGTTGCTGCGGCAAGTTTCCCCTGACGATCTAGGACCACACACCCAACAGTTCCTGTTCCGTTACTTTCTTTTTTGGATAGGTATTCTTTTTTCCGTTCTTCTGTTTCTGTTGAAAACAACGGGAAACCTTCTTTAGCAGCATATTTCGTCGCTCCTTCCCCTCCAAGAACACGGTCATCTTCCTTCATGAGTCTCTGTGCAACAAAAACAGGATTCTGTATATCCTCAACATTTATAACACCACTGAATTTTAGGCTTGTTCCATCCATAATTGCTGCGCTCATGCGGATTTTCCCATCTTGCTGAATTTGTGAGCCTGTTCCGGCATTAAACAGTGGGCTGTCCTCGAGCATCGCCGTGGCAAATATTGAGGTTGCAACGGCGTTGTTGCTCTGCAAATACACCTTAGATTTTTCTAAAATATCTAGAAGTACTTTTTGTTTTAAAAGTTTAGTCTCGTTAGATTGAGATGACTCACTGAAGAAGCCGCCATGTATAAGTATTCTCATGAAAGCTCATTTTCTTTTTTCCGAATTTTAAATGTATTACTGCTTAATACATATGAATCTCCCATACTCATAACATGAACAATTAGGTTTTCAATAGAAATTGGTTCCCCAAGTGAAATATCAGTAATATTCGTGTCTTTAATACTTCTTCCGTCCACGAGGATCACAAGTCCCGACCCCAGAGCTTCCATTTCATCTCCATTTGAAATCAATAGTCCCGTATCTTCTCCTAGTCCTAGTCCAATTATCTTTGGGTTCGAGACTACCGCTTGAAATAATCTACCGATTCGCCCACGTTTCACAAAATGCGTATCAATAGCTACGTCACTCATTAAACCAAGCCCTCCTGTAATCTTTATTTCACCCTTCAACAAGGCTTCCTTGCTTGAACCTTGATAGATCATGTTTCTTGATGCGCACGCAGCTCCTGCGGAGGTTCCAACATAAAGAAAAGGGTCGTTGTAGTATTTTTCCAAAATAAGGTCATGAACAGCAGTTCCGCCAATAATAGAGGTAAGCCTAAGTTGATCACCTCCTGTAAAAAAGATAACGTCTGCTGATTTTACACGTTCTAGAATTGATTTATCCTGACAGTGTTCTCTCGATTCAATTTCTAAAACACCAACATTATCAGCACCTAGAAAATGAAAGGCTCGAGAATATTCTGGCCCCACGACATCAGGTATTCTTGATGCCGTTGGAACCACCTCGATTCTAGATTCGGTTCCCTTATCTGACTCGTCAATGATTCGTTTTAAAATTCCGCGTTCAAAAAAGTTAAGATTATTATCAATTTGTTCGGTAAAATCACTTTCTGTAAAGCTTCCCGTGTCTATCCCCCCCCCAATTATTATCAGTTTTCCTACAGGCCTCATATGAACAAAAATAGTTTTTTTGATGATTTATTTATTTAGAAAACACAAATTGTTAATTGCTTTGTTGATTTCTATTGGCGCCATGCCTTATTACCTTTTTCAATATATGTAAATTTGAAATAAGATGTCGATAAAAGTTAAAATAATAAACCAATCCAACAACCCTTTACCAGAGTATAAGACTTTGGGCTCGTCCGGAATGGATGTTCGAGCATATACTGCCGAAAAAATTTGTATTAAGCCGCTTGAAAGAGCATTGATTAAAACGGGTCTTTTTTTAGAGATGGAGACAGGAACAGAATGTCAGGTTAGGCCGAGAAGTGGTTTAGCTCTAAAGCAAGGCTTAACAGTTTTGAACACTCCGGGTACAGTCGACGCTGATTATAGAGGGGAACTCGGTGTTATTTTGGTTAACTTATCCAATAAAGAGGTCTTTATTGAAAATGGGGAGCGTATCGCTCAGCTTGTTTTTGCCAAAATAGAGTCTGTAGTTTGGGAGGAAGTTGAAAGTACAGAAATGACAATTAGAGGAGTTGGCGGCTTCGGAAGTACAGGATTAAAATAAAAAAGGATGAATATTATAGTACCAATGGCCGGTCGCGGAAGCAGATTGCGCCCACATACATTAACCGTTCCGAAGCCTTTAATAAAAGTGGGAGGAAAACCGATTGTACATCGCTTAGTAGAGGATATCTCGAAGATGTGCAAGGAGAAGATTGATGAGGTTGCATTTGTAATTGGTGACTTTGGGGAGCAGGTTGAAAAAGAATTAATAGCAGTTGCAAAAGAACTAGGCGCAAAAGGGTCTATCCATTATCAGAAAGAGCCCTTAGGCACAGCACACGCCGTTTTGTGTGCGGAGCAATGTCTTGAAGGCCCTGTTATAGTGGCTTTTGCCGATACGCTATTTAAAGCTGATTTTAAAATCTCAGAAGGTATTGAGGGTATGATTTGGGTCAAACAAATAGACGACCCCAGTGCTTTTGGAGTGGTCCAGCTAAATGCTACAAATGAAATCGTAGACTTTGTTGAAAAACCAACAGAGTTTGTTTCAGATTTAGCCATGATAGGAATTTATTTTTTTAAAGATGGGGCTGCTTTAAAAAGAGAATTGAACTACTTACTAGACAACAATATGCAGAAAGGGGGAGAGTACCAGCTTCCTGATGCGTTGAGGCGGCTTACCGAAAGGGGAACTACTTTTTTGCCGGGAAAAGTTGACGCTTGGTTAGACTGTGGAAATAAGAAAGTGACGGTAGATACGAATAAAAATGTTTTAAATTTCGATCATGAAAAAGGGCTAAATCTTGTAGATAAAAACGCTGACATTATCAATTCCACAATTATTCAACCTTGTTTTATTGGTGCTGGTGTCAAAATATTAGATTCAGTGGTTGGCCCACATGTTTCAATTGGAGACAACACAATTGTTCGCAGCTCTGTTTTATCAAACTGTTTAATTCAAAACGATTCTTCGTTGGCACATCTTAATTTAAAAGACTCGATGATCGGAGCATTGGTAGAGCTTCATCAAAAACCAAAGGATTTAAGCGTAGGTGACTTCACCAAAATACACGATGCTGAATAGATGCATCTTCTTCTTTTTGCTTTGTCTTTGCGGATGCAAAGAAGGCGGACATGTCGCTGGAGGTTCGGTTGAACAACCTTCAAAAGTGTTTGTCCAGTCTTTTCATGAGGGTGTTCGGCTTAAGCTTCAGGGGAACTATAGTGAGGCGATAGACCGTTTTAAAATATGTCTTGAAAACCAACCTTCAGATGATGCGACGCACTTTGCACTTGCACAAACATATTTACTTTTAGGAGACCTTCAACAGGCGGAGGTACATACCTTATCAGCTGTTCAAGCAGATAGAGATAATTTGTTTTATCAGGTTGAGCTTGCATATATGTTAAGAGAAAAGGGAGTATTCAATGAAGCAGCAGAATTATTCGAAGTGATTGCAGAATCTCGCACTAGAAACCCAGAGTATTACCTTGCAGCGATTGATTGTTATACAAGGGCTAGGAGTTATTCAAAAGCAATCAAGGTAATTGAAAGCTTAGAGCAGTTAAAAGGAAATCACCTCGAAGCAGCGATCCGAAAGCACAGGGTTTACCTTGAAATGGGAAGACTAAAAGATGCAGAAAAAGTTTTAATAGGATTTTATAATAGACACCCTAAAAACACTATGGTTTTAGCTAGTTTAGTTGATTTTTATTTTCAAAATAAAGAAGAGGATAAGGCGGTTAAAATATTAAAAGAGCTTGTGGCTGAAGACCCTCAAAATGGGATGGGATTTCTAATGCTTGCAGAGTATGAATACCAGCATGGAAATAGAAAAAAGACAGGAGAGTACTTTTACAAGGCGATTCTTTCTGAAAATTTGACGGTAAAAGAAACGGTAAGCGCATTTGATTATTTGGTCTATCATAAAGAAAAGGTGCGGGTCGAGGCCTGTATTGAGTTATTAGAAAATTCCTTTTATGAAAACGATACGATATTGACTGTAATCGGGGATTATTATTATAAAAAAGCTTCTCAGGAAGACACTGGCGAAGAAGAGCTACTTCAAAAAGCAATAAACAATTATCATGATGCAGTAAAAGTAAACCCAAGCCGTTTTGACCTTTGGCAAAAACTTCTTTATCTTCATTATGATGCGAAGCAATGGGTACTATTAGAGTCTACGGCCGAATCTACTTTGAGAACGTTCCCTTTGAAACCAGCGCCTTATTATTTTGGTTCTGTCGCCTGCAATCAACTAGAGAAATATTCGCGGGCCTCTGAACTTGTTGAGCAAGGCTTAATATTGATTATAGAGGACCGTGTTTTGGAGTCTGATTTATTGGGTCAAAAGGGAGAAGCTTTTTTTGGTATGGGCGCGCCTGAAAAAGCGATGGTATATTATTTGCAAGCAATAGGCATGGAAGAGTCAACGGCTCCATATCTAAGCTTTAATCTATGCATGAATATGTACCAATATGGATTTAAGTTAGAGAAAGCCTTGGAGGTTTTGGAGAACGCGGAAGGGTTAGAAATGCTGCATGGGGCAAAGAACGGTTCTTTTCATTTATTAAAAGCTGATTTATTGTTTGAATTAGAGCGCTATGAGGAGGTCTTGAATACCTTGAAGAATATTGAACCTGAATCCCAAAACGTTGTCATAGAGGTACTGGTCCGTAAAGGAGATGTGCATGCTAAACTATTTCAACAAGAAAAGTCTTTGCGTTTTTGGAAGGAAGCTCAGGCGCTAGGAGGAAACTCTCAAAAGTTGATTGAAAAAATAGAAACAGGTCGTTATGTTGAATAAGCTTATAGGGTGTATTGTTTTGGTTTTTTTTACTGTGAGCTGCGCTAAACAGTGGTCCGATAGTGAAGTCAAGCCGGAAAAGCTCCCTAAGCTGAAGCACAAGGAATTCATAACATTATTAGATAGTATTTCAACTTCGGCACCACACTATATGTATACGAAACTAAAAGTAAGCTATAAAGGTGCTGATAATAAAGGTTCGTTTAAAACAACGCTTAAAGCGGTCAAAGACTCTGCCGTAAGCGCAGTTGTTTCTTTTGCTAGAATACCCGTCTTTAGCGCGTTGATTGACTCGTCATCACTAACCATAATAAACAAAAAAGATAAATGCTTTTCAGTACAGGCGCTTAGCGAATTTTCAAAAACTATTGGTATTGATTTGGCGCGTCACAATATCGAAGAGTTGATTTTTGGCCACGCTATTGGATATTCAAAGAACCAAAAATACCACATGCTGAATGATCCTTATCATTATACACTCTCTACGCATAGAAAAGGAGGCGGTCGCAAGAAAAAAGAGATTGTCTTCCGCTATAACTTAGCACCGAACAAGGACCATTTAGTTTCGTCACATATATCTGCTCCTATGGATTCAACAGAAATTGATATTAATTACCTCGAATGGCAGCAAGCGGATAAATACCTTCTTCCTAAGCAAATTATTATGGATATTCAAACAAGAGGGAATGTTGGGCAAATTACACTAGAATACACAAGGCTTGATGCTGTTACACCAGAAGCTCTTTTTTTAACTATACCCGAAAAATATGAAAAGTGCGATTAACATTTTAGTTCTGATCTGTGTTTTTTCATCGGGTTTGTTTTCACAAGGAAGTACACAAAACCTTAAGAAGCAACAAAAAAAAATAGAGCGTAAAATTTCTAACACTAAAAACCTTTTGAAGAAGGTAACTAGTTCAAGGAAGGAGTCCCTGAGTGAGCTACAGTTGATTAATAACCAAATTGAAAGTAGGGAGAGCCTTCTTCGTCTATACGACCGTCAAGTTCTTCTTGCTGAGGGTACAATTCGACAAAAGCAAGAAGAAATTGACGCCTTAAATAAGCGTGTTAAAAAACTCAAAGGTCAATATAAAGACATGGTTCTGCATGCGTATAAATCAAGAAATAAAAACGGGCAAATGATGTTTGTGCTGTCTGCCGATAATTATTACGAAGCGCAAAAGAGAAACAAGTATCTTAAAAACATTACTGCACTGCATAAAAAGCAAGTTGCGATTATTGCAACTAATCAGAATAAAATTAAAGCTGAAATTGTAGCCATAGAAATAGAAAAAGAAAGAAAGCAATCTCTTTTGTCCCAAAAACGTATTGAACGTCAAGAGATTGAGTACGACAAAGAAAAAAAGGAAGCTGTTTTGGCAAAAATAAAGCAAAAGGAATCTTCCCTTTTGGCAGAAATTAAATCCAATCAAATTAAACGTCAAGCCCTTAAAGCAAAAATAGCGGAGGCGATAAAAAGAGAGCTGGCAGAGATAGAAAGAAAACGCAAAGAAGCAGAACGCAGGAGAAGAGCAGCAAATCCTGGTGTAGATAACCTGCCGAGCTTTACCGATGAATCTTCAGAAGGAAAAATAATCAGTAAGAACTTTGAAAAAAATAAAGGCACCTTGCCTTGGCCTGTCGAATCTGGCGCTATCACAGAGCATTTCGGAAAGAATAAGCACCCTTCTTTAAAGGACGTTTATACAAACAACAACGGCATTGATATATCCTGTCGCTCAGGCGCTCCCATACGCGCTATTTTCTCCGGAAAAGTAACTGCGGTATTCCCAATTCCAGGTGCTGGAAAAGTGATCATTCTCAAACACGGCAACTACAGAACGGTCTATAGCAACTTGAAAGAATCTTTTGTTTCAATAGGTGATGAAGTGAATACAAAATCTGAAATAGGTGTTGTTTTAGCAACAGAGAGCGCTCTAGGAACCCTGCATTTTGAGGTTCACTTGGTCAGTGGGATGACGACAAAAAGTCTTAACCCTTCTTTGTGGATTGATCGCTAGTTTTGAGGCTAATAGTCATTGTAACAACCATAGCACACATTGCCCAAACAGGAACAGCAGCTTTGTCTGTGTCGAGATAATTGTTTAGGAAGGCATGAATAAAGTATGAAGCCAATGAAACAATAATTCCCATAATTAGAATTTTTACATCATTGTTTTGGTCATACCTGTAGTATAGTCTTATAGAGGAATAAAATAGTGCGATGACAATTGACATAAATAGAAGCATTCCGATGAGTCCCGATTCTGATAGCGCCCCCAGGTATTCACTGTGCGCATTTCCCATGTCTCCGAAATTAGTTGAAATTATTGTTAGGTTTTCAGGGTCTTGAAAGGCCGCATACTCGAACGCATATGTTCCCGGACCAAAGCCAATAATTGGCTTTCTTTTAAACATGTGGTAGGCACAATCCCAGCGATTTATACGCTCTAGATTTGATGCGTCGGTAGTTACATTTGCAGCACTTTGAATTTTCTCATCAAAAGCCTCTGTTGTATGCTCGTGTGTGTTTTTTGCTAAGGCCATTTGAATATTGTCCCATTGAACGTAGAGTGTCCCTATTGCTAATAAACCCAAAAATGACAGGAGTTTGAAACTCACCTTGAAATAAACAAGCGCACCAATAATTGCAGCACAAAGTACACTTAGCCAAGCGGCTCGCGTATATGAAAAAATTAGCCCAATGATTAAAATCACATTGATTAGAATGAGAATTGCTTTTGAGAGCGCAGGTCTTCCTTTTTGCTTGAGCAGCGCCAAGCTCAAAGGCAAGCAAAGGGCGATAATTGCTCCATATATTGTGTGGTCTTTGAAAAAAGGCCACATTACCCAGTGCCCTTCTTCCTCACCAAAACCATATTTAGAATGGTGTCCAATTGTATAGCATACAACAAGACTACAGGAAACGATAAAGTACCAAAGGAAGCGAACTCTATTTTCATGGTTTTTAAAAAAGTAAGTTCCAAAAATTAAAACAGGAACAATAAACCACAGCTTAGAAAGTAAAAACTTAAACGATACGATTGGATCCGTGCTCGTGATTGAGGTAATCAGCAGCCAAATAAGATAAGCCATTACGGTAATAACAATTGGGTGCCGCCAAATTTGAGGGTCTAAAAAAGGTTTTTTTAGCTGTAAAAACAGAAACCAAAGCATGAAGCCAAAAAGTAAAGGTTCCGTGGGCAGATATAAACCAAAACCATCGACATACTCCTCGATATTTACAGAAATAGGTGTTAGAAAAGCAATAAAAAGAAAGAACTTTTCAGTTTGAAATATAGCAAAGTAAACAAAAAGCAAGGCCACAGGAAAAAGTGCTAGGTATTCGAGACGAAACCAATTGAATAATGTAAAAAGAGCCGTCAGCAAAAGTAGGCCAATGGCTAAGCTTATTTTTTTATTCAGTGCCATTTTAAACTGCCTTCTTTAATTCTCTGTAGCGTTCAAGAATCAATAGGCAAAAAACGATGAAAATGAAGGAGCCGATGGCTGCAACAATGGTTAATATCATTCGCTTGGGCTGGTCTTTTCTATCCGCAACCTCAGCGCTTTGTACAACAAACTTATGGCTAAACTTTGTTGAAGCATCGGATTCTGCTTGCTCATAGGCGACCTTGAAGTCCTCAAGCTTGGTTATTTTTTCGTTCCTAGACCTTTCTAAACCATCGAATAAAGAACCATATTTTGAATTGACATCAATTTTTTGTCTAAGCTCTTCTTTCTCTTTATTGCTCTTGGAATCAACAAGGGCTTGAAACAATCTCGATCTTACATCAAGAGAAACCACACCTAATTTTGCTAGCCGATCCATCTCATCTAATAGCGCCTGTATTTCAGTGTCAAGCTGGTCTTTTTTTCTTTTTGTAATTTCAAATGCAGGCAATGTTCTTTCTTGTATCATTTGGTTTTTAACTGTATCAATGAGCCCAACAACAGCATTTGCCATTTCTGAGGCGAGCTTTGGGTCTTCATCGAGCACATCAATTTTAATTGAACCAAAACGAGTTCGCTCAAAGGAAAAATGACCTTCATAGGCTTTATTCAGTTTAAACATTTTGTTCGGGTCATCTGATTCAATATTATATCGATCAATCAAATTATACTTAGAGACAACAAAATCTCGAATTCTAGAGGATTGAAGAATCTGAACAAGCTGCTCGGCCTGCTCTTCCTCTCCAAAGTCCATAGATGAAGCTTTTACATTTCGAGATTCATAAAACGAAACCGAGCTGGATTTTGATGGGAATACAATTGCAGTTGAAAGAAATAAAGGTGTAATGAGAAAAGAAAGGCCATATACGGCAAAGCTTACAGCTAATGTAAATCCAATTACAAGCTTCCTTCTTCTAAATAAAAATGCGAGTAATTTTTCTCTTTCCTCGGTTAAATTTAATTCTTGGTTTTCCATTGGTTTCTTTTGAGGTTACGAAAATAGAACATATAAACACAAGTAAAACTGAAAATTCAAGAATTTATTTGATTTACTTGGATGTGAGAATAAGTTTCTTAATTGCCTTTAAGTCAATCAGAGAGAGCATGAAGATAAGCCCAGTGCCAGTAATGATTTGAATCAGCATGAGGAATGTTGAGGCAGAAAAAAAGTTGCTAACGTAATAAAGACATGCTGAAAGCAAGATAAACTTAATAACCCCTATTGGTTTTTTTGGGATTTTGAATTTTTGTATACAATATAGAAATTGTGCTATTGCGGTTACTCCCTGAGTAGCAAAGGTGGCAATTGCGGCACCCAAAGCACCATGTTGAGGGATAAGCACAATGTTGATTGAAATATTCGCCACAATGCCTATAGCAGAAATACTATTGAGGACTTTAAGGTTTCCGTTCGCTGTTAAAAGTGTCCCAAAAATAAAATTCATGCCAATAGGAAAAAATCCAAGCATTAGAAATTGAAATGGCCCGATTGCATCTTGGACATCATTATAAATCCAACCAAGAATTAATGAGGCATTAAAGACGGTAACGAAAATAATAATTACAATTCCTCCAAGCAGAAGGTTTGCAGAAGTTTTCACTAAATCTAATACAACAGTTAGCGATGTTTTAAGTTGTCGAGAAAAAATAGGAAACAACAAGCCAGCAAATATCATCCCGAACATGAATAATGCGTCTAATAAGCGAAAGCCTTGAGCATAAACCCCTGCCTCATAAGCCCCATTTGGATGAATTCTTTCCAACATTACACCATCTATTCTCGTGTACAAGACCATCAATACGATTAGTAATGCATATGGCCAGCTTTTTTTGATAACTGAAATGCCAAAATCAAAGTCCCACTGTAGGTAAGGTTTTTCAATATGCTTAATAAGTAAAAAAAGACCTATAATTAGCGTTGAGGCATAGCAAAATGTTTGAATCCAAATAAATTCTTCAATTTTTATTTCTGAAGGTGCATATGTAGAAAAAAGCCAAACCCCACCAATAATAATTAATAAAAAACGATCTAGAACCGAAATAAAGGCATCTGTTTTAAAGAAATGAAACCCAGCAAAATGGCTTCTTAAATAAGCAATGCTCAATACTAGAAACTGATTCAACATTAAAAAACTTAGCAAGTAAAATGGCCTTCCTGAATACCCTAATAAGAAGGCTAGGCTGAATGTAAAAATGGAATAAATTGAAAAAAGAACTAGCCTAAAGGAAAAAACCTTACTAAAGTATTTTTTTATTTTTTCAGGGTCTTGTGCGAGGTTTTTCGTCGTGAAATTATTAATACCCAAGTCTAAGAGTATATTGAAAAGAACAGAAAGGTTAAGCAGAGAGAAGTATAGGCCATAATTTTCTGGGCCAACTCTATTTTGAACCGTAGCGTCAATCCCAAATAATGCTATAGGTTTGACAAGAAGGTTCAAAAGCACCATCAAAATCAAATTCGAAAAAAAGATTCTTTGCATATTACTGCTTTACAAGGAGCTTAAAGCCGATACCGTGAACATTCATGATTTCGATATTAGCATCCTCCTTTAGCAATTTACGTAATTTGGCGATGTAGACATCCATACTTCGCCCATTAAAATAATTATCATCGCCCCAAACGGCCCTAAGCGCGGCCTGTCTATCAAGCAATTCGTTTTGGTTATTCACCAAGAGTCGAAGCAATAAGTTTTCTTTTGTTGTCAGCTTTTTTGCGCCTTCGGCTAGGTGAAGCATTCGTAATTCGGGTTCATAAGAAATATTTCCAATCAACACTTTTTGGCCTACAACTTTCTTTTTTGCCCGGGTTCTATTTAGGATTGCATTCATTCTTGCTAAAAGCTCTTCCATAGAAAAGGGCTTTGTTAGATAATCGTCTGCACCGAGATCAAAGCCTTTAAGTTTATCTTCTCCCATTGCTTTTGCGGTTAAAAATAGAAAGGGGATTTTTTTATCGAGCTCCCGAATCTCTTTTGCTAATGTAAATCCATCCATTTCAGGCATCATAACATCAAGAATCAAGAAGTCAAAGCTGTTTTTGGGATCGTTAAAAAGATTGTAAGCAAGCTTTCCATTCTTGGCGAGAATAACATCAAACCCTTTATTTTTTAAATAAGTCCAAAGAAGCTTACCTAGGTTTTCATCGTCTTCAGCAAGCAATATATTTATGTTTGGTTCTTTCATGTATTTATAGTTATATCAAATGTTGTACCTTTTCCAAATGTGCTGTTTACTTTCACATCCCATCCATAACCATCACACACCTTCTTAACGTAGTTTAACCCTAAACCAAAGCCCTTTACGTCGTGAACGTTTCCGGTTGGCACACGATATAGGTTGTCAAATATTTTTGTAAGGTGCTCTTTTTTAATTCCTACACCCTTGTCGGAAACTGTAAGAACGACATGATCGGTGTTTTGTTTTATCTCGACTTTAACCTTAGCGGGAGCGGGGCTATATTTTATGGCGTTGTCTAAAAGGTTTGCGATTACACTTTTAAGGTGAGTTTCTTTAGCATTTACAACAATATTAGGATGAGACGATTCGAATTTAATATCACAATTATTTTGGTCAACTCTGAACCTTGCATTGTTTATTAATGCCTCACTTAATGCTATAATTTCAATGGGTCCACCTTCCCAGATTAGGTCTTTTCGATCCAGAATTGAGTTTTGAAGAATATTTTCCACCAAGGTTTCTAGTCTCTTGTTTTCTTGGTCAATCATTTTTAGATATGGCTCAATTAGAGGAAGTTCCTTTTGATTAATTATGTCAGGGTCTTTTAGTGCCTGACAAGCCAGGGCAATTGTTGAGATCGGGGTTTTGAACTCGTGGGTCATATTTGAAACTAGCCCCGCTTTTATCTCAGAGAGCTTTTTTTGTTCGACAATGGTTTTGATCATAAAAACGAAAGCTGCCAACACAATGCAAATGACAAGTATTGCTCCTGTTATTGGCAGCCTCATCTCGGATAGTAGAAATCGGTTTTGATGTGGAAAGTTAAGCTGTAAAAAAAGAGATTCACTAACGGGGTTTCCTGGGAAAAGCAAAGATTTTGCCATATATATACTTGCGGGTTTTTGCTTATATTTATTACTTGCCTGATCAAAAGAAACGGGTTCGTCTTGAGTGTCATATATACAGAAGGTGAATTCTTTTGGGAGCCGCTCTTCTTTTATTTCAAAAGAAATAATTGAGTCTAAGAAAACAGCATCAATTCTTTGCTGTGGGCTTTTTAGAACATTGTCTTTAAATGCCTCTACCATCATATCATTGATGTATTTGGCTTTTTTAAAAATTTGTTGGACCGCTTGCTGGTTCAGTTGTAAAGATAGCTGGCTAGAATCATTTCCTTTAAGTATGCCAGATCCACTATTGAATACATCTTGAATTTCCTGATAATTTTTAGCAAGCACTTTTTGTTCTGTACTCAACCCCGTCAAGGAGTCATAGGCTTGCCCCCTAATTACGAGATATTTTTCTCTTTTCCCATTGCTTACAATTGTCGTATCGCTTACGCTTACAGATTCTTTTGAAGCTGTCAAGGATTGGAATTCCGATTTTAAAATATCTTGGTATTCTAGACTAAAATCTTGATTTATAATTTTCATGTAGCGACGGTAATCCTCTGCTTTTTCGTGCTTAAAGGCAATTTTATTTTGAAAGGCTATTATTTTTGATGCAAGCTCTTTTTTCTTTTGGTCATAATTGAGATAAAGCTGGAACGATTGCACAATTAGCAAGCTGAGCATCGATAATGCTAGGAGGATTAATGCTAAATTAATTTGTTTTGTTCTCATCAGAAGCAACGAATCTAAATAAAATCGTGTCATTGCAGAAGAAATGTTAACCATTTTTAACATGGCCAAATGCGGTGTCGAAAGCTTTATATACTCGTTTACACAATTTTATAGGGTCAATTGATTAATTTTGTTGGTAATAATTCCTGATTATGATTGAAATACAGCGTATCAAAGAAAAAACAAAAGAGGTCCTAGCTGGTATCGGCAAAAGGAACATTGATGCGACCAAAGAGATTACACAAATCATCGATTTGGATTCGGACTGGCGTGAGAAAAAAACGCAGTTGCAACAGCTCGAAACAGAGATGAATGCTATTTCCAAACAAATAGGCATTTTATTTAGCACCGGTAAACAGGATGAAGCCAAATTGCTTAAAGCCAAAACAATAGCTCTAAAAGAGTCGCTTCAAGCACTTAAGCAATCGGAAGAAACGCTTGAAAACCAAATAAAAGATTTGCTATTTACTTTACCTAATGTATGTACAGAAGACGTGCCAAAAGGAAAGGATGAAGCGTCAAATGAAATCATTGAAGAGTATGGCTCAAGCCCTTCTTCAGAGCAAGCGAGTGTTCCTCATTGGGATTTAGCTAAGGAATATGCTTTAATAGATTTTGAGCTCGGCGTAAAAGTAACTGGGGCAGGGTTTCCTTTTTATCGTGGACAAGGCGCTAGACTGCAAAGGGCATTGGTTTCTTTCTTTTTAGACGAGGCGGTTGACGCTGGATATGAAGAGTTCGTTTCTCCGCTAATGGTGAACGAAAATAGCGGAAAGGGAACGGGTCAGCTACCTGATAAAGAGGGGCAAATGTATTACATTGAAGCAGATGATCTATACATGATTCCGACGGCTGAAGTTCCACTCACAAATATTTATCGCGATGTCATCCTTCCGGATCCTAATTTTTCAATCAAACTAACTGGGCACACACCTTGTTTTAGAAGAGAAGCCGGGTCTTACGGAAAAGACGTCCGCGGACTGAATAGACTACATCAATTTGAAAAGGTAGAAATTGTTCGTATTGAAAATCAAGAAAATGCTGAGCGCGCACTTCAGGAGATGATCTCACATGTCAAATCCCTTTTAGAGAAGCTTGGTTTACAATATCGGGTTTTACGTTTGTGCGGAGGGGACACTGGTTTTGCAGCTGCAATTACTTATGATTTTGAGGTTTATTCTGCTGCTCAAAAAAAGTGGTTAGAGGTGAGCTCTGTTTCTCGTTTTGATACTTTTCAGTCAAATAGACTAAAGCTTCGATATAAAGATGAGAATAAAAAGTCGAGATTTTGCCAAACATTAAATGGTTCAGCCTTGGCTTTGCCGAGAATTATGGCTGCGCTTCTAGAAAACAACCAGATGCATGACGGAATTGATATCCCGCTTTGTCTTCATAAGTATACCGGCTTCACAAAAATCTCAAAAAAAGTCTAAAGCATATATAATGAAGAAAACGCTGTTTTTTATTGCTCTTCTTTTGATATCATGTTCCGACCTTAGAAAGGAAGACCAATTGGCGAAACTGAAAATGCTTCAAGACAAATTATACGTGAGCCAAAATGAATTTCAAGATGCATTTATAGATTCTTTACACTTAATGACAATGGCCTCAAGTGACCTAGAGCGCAATCTTAAGCAAAACTATGAATCTGACACTGTAGATGTCGTCCTCGGGAAGCGAGTCGATGACTACAAACGTATGCGTCGAATGTTTGGGCCATTGGGTAATTTTGGCTCCAAGCTTAAGCGTGCATATTCCGAGCAAGAAAAGCAACTTCAATCTTTGTTTCTCGATATAGAAAAGGGGTATGGTGAGCGAAACAAGTATGATACATACATAAAAATGGAAGGGGAGAAGAACGAACAGGTTTTTGCCTTGCTTCAAGAATACCTTCGCCTTAAAAAAGACGCATTGGAAATATATGAAGCGCAACATTTATGGCTTTCTGAGTTTGTTGTTCAGCTAAAATCTAAAAATGAATAGACCCTTAACTATTGTCTTTTTTTTCCTGTTTTTGCAGGTTAGTTTTGCTCAACTTGAGAAAGACTTAAAGCTTGCAGACCATTATTATTCTCAGGGAGAGTATGATAAAGCAAGACCTTACTATGAGTCTGTATATAAGACTAACCCGAGTAAAATATATTTGAGTAGATTATTGAGCTGTCTTGAATCCGAAGGAGACTTAAAGCAGGCAGAAAAGGTTCTAAAGAAAGCCAAAGCAAAATCTCCAGCTGACTTAGATTTAAAGATGCAATTGGCTGGATTTTATGAAGAGCATGAGGCCCTTGCAAAAGCTAAAAAAGAATACGAAGGCCTACTCGATAACTTTATCGTGAATCCTTCTAAAGGAATAGCGCTCTTTAATGCTTTCGTCGCACTTTCTAAAATAGACTACGCTGAGCGTGTATTGCAAATATCACAAAAGGAATTTAAAAGCTATCCGTTTCATTTTCAGGAAGCAGACCTTTATTCATTGACGAATAGGAAAGAGCAAATGCTTTCTACTTACTTAAATCTATTGGACAAACATGATTATTATGACAAGTCTGTTCGCACCCTGCTATTGAGACGTTTGGATTTAACGCAGGAACAAGCGCAAGACTTTAAATTGTTAAAAAAAGCTCTTTTTGAAAGGGCACAAAAGGCTAGCTCCAGTTTAGTTTTTTCTGAACTTTTGATTTGGATGTACATGCAGGTTGACAATTTTTCAGGAGTTTACAACCAGGTTGTTTCTGTTGATCTTCGTTCAAAGGCTAATGGTCAGAGACTATATGATTTTGCTAAAACATGTGCTGAGAACAAGGATTATTCTACGGCACTTCGAGCCTTTGAGGAGACACGTTTATTGACGACAAATAGAGACTTAAAGTTTTATAGCCTTGAGGGTATTTTACACGTGGGCTATATTCAAATTTCTAAGCTTAAGAGGCATACAGATGAAGAACTTCAAAAGGTTTTAGGTAATTATGAAGAGGCGCTTCAATCTATCGGACCAGTTACCTCTCGAACACTTCGTATTATACAAGAGTATGCAGAGTTATTGGCATTTTATGCAGAAGAGAAAGACAAGGCATTGGAAGTAATTAAAGAAGCGTATTCCTCAAGGTCTTTGACAGACATGATGCGTTCAGAGCTTAAGATGCTGCAAGCCGATATAGAGCTTCTGAAAGGAAATGTTTGGGAGGCTTCACTTCTTTATATGCAGATTAGCGAAGCATTTAATTTTGAATCAATTGGTAATCAAGCTAAATTTAAGAGTGCACGAATTTTCTACTATGAAGGGGAGTTTGAATTTGCACAATCCCAGCTCGACATCCTTAAACAGTCTACCTCCAAGCTACTATCGAATGACGCCTTGGAGCTTTCAATCATGATTACGGATAATTATGGATTGGATTCTAATTATATAGCCATGGCTTGGTTTTCGAAAGCTGATTTATATATTGAACAATTGCAATTCGAAAAGGCGTTTTCCCTATTTGATAGCATAAGAATAAATTACCCCTTCCACGCTTTAGCGGATGAAATTCTATATAAACGAGCGCGGGCGATGGAGCTTCAAGGGGATTGGCTTTCTGCACTTGATTTCTATGGTGATATTGTAAAATTCTATGGCACAGATATATTGGCTGACAATGCGCTTTTCAAATCGGCTGAGATTTTAGAAACAAAACTAAATCAAGCCGAACAAGCATTGGATACTTACAAACGGCTTTTAACCGAACATCCGGGTAGCCTTTACATCTACGAAACCAGAAAGCGCGTGAGAAGATTGAGGGGTGAAGAAATCGAGAAAGACGAGTTTTAGATTTACTAGGTCATGTCTCTTGCAAACGCTGGAATACCCGTAACATCCATACCCGTAATGAGCAGGTGAATATCGTGCGTTCCTTCATAGGTAATAACTGATTCAAGATTAGCCATATGTCTCATCATTGAGTATTCACTTGTGATACCCATCCCGCCATGGATTTGTCTTGCCTCGCGTGCTATATTAAGTGCAATTTCAACATTGTTTCTTTTCGCCATTGAGATTTGAGCCGTGGTCGCCTTCCCTTCATTTCTTAATTGACCTAAACGGAAGGTAAGCAATTGTGCCTTTGTTATTTCTGTAATCATTTCAGCAAGCTTTTTTTGGATAAGCTGAAAGCTTCCAATGGGAACATCAAATTGTATTCGTTCCTGCGAATACCTCAGCGCCTGATCGTAACAGTCCATCGCCGCGCCTAAAGCACCCCAAGCGATACCGTATCGTGCTGAGTCAAGGCAGCTAAGTGGCGCACCTAAACCAGAACGGCCAGGTAAGATATTCGATTTTGGAACACGTACATTATCGAAAATAAGCTCTCCCGTTGAAGACGCTCTTAATGAAAGCTTTCCATGCATCTCAGGAGTGGAAAATCCTTCCATACCTCTTTCTACAAGCAATCCATGTATTCTACCTTCTTCATTTTTAGCCCAAACAACCGCAACATCGGCAAAAGGAGAATTTGAAATCCACATTTTAGCCCCGTTTAAAATTACATCGTCTCCATCCTCTTTAAAGTTGGTAATCATACCCCCGGGGTTTGATCCAAAATCAGGTTCGGTTAAACCAAAGCAACCCACCATTTCACCTGTGGCTAACTTTGGCAAGAATTTTTGTTTATGCTCTTCGCTACCATATTTCCAAATCGGATACATTACTAAAGAAGACTGAACAGAAGCCGTAGAGCGCAACCCAGAGTCGCACCTTTCTAATTCCTGCATGATAATCCCATAAGAAATTTGGTCGAGACCTGGGCCCCCATATTCTTCTGGTATATAAGGTCCAAAAGCGCCTATTTCTCCCAACCCTGGAATTAAGTGTTTTGGAAAAACAGCTTTTTCATAAGAATCGTCAATAATCGGAGAGACCTCTTTTTTTACCCAAGCCCTTGCCGCATCACGCACCAATTTATGTTCATCAGAATAAAGCTCATCTAAGCCATAATAATCTGGGTGTGTATACTGATCAGTTTTCATGTATTATCGTTTTTAGACAGTGCAAAATTAACAAATATCTAAGGGGATTCTTCTTATTTTCTATTTAATTTTAGAACCCTAATATGATTCTAGCAACACACATGTATGCAGTTATTGAGCTCTTACCAAGGGAAATTGTATTAAAAAACACGCTCCTATCCCTTGTTTTAGTATGTTTCGGATTCGTAGGATTATCAAGATTGAGTTGCCCAAACTTGTTTACTATTGTATACAGAAACTATTTTTCCAATAAAGTATACGACTCAACACTCAATGATTCTGAAAAAATATCTCCGTTTGCGAATGTTATGCTTATCCTTAATCTTATTATTTCATTAAATATATGTTTAGTCTCAATGGTAAATTCGACTCTTGAAGACGAACTGCTGATAAAGCTTGCTTTTTTTGTTTCTTGGATCTATTTATTCTTGTGTTTTATTAGTCATAGACTTATTGCTATGATTTTTGAAGACAAATCCTTTGGTCGAACTATTGGAATGTTTACTCAGCAGGTTTTTAACTTTTCAGGTCTTTTACTGTTGGTTTTGGCTTTATTTGCCTTGCTCAACGACGCATATAAAGTTTGGATTCAATGTATCGTTTATTTTGTTATAATTTCTCTACCATTAGCCAAGATTATAAAGGGTGTCATTTATGCTAAGATAAATAATTACAGGTGGTTATATATAATTTTGTATCTTTGCACTCTCGAAATACTGCCCGTTGTATTACTATGGCATTATTTTGTTGGTAAAATATGATTATTTAACACTCGATTAAAGATACAGTTTTGGCCATAAAAACGATCCTTGTCTCGCAACCCAAACCAGAAAACAATCGTTCTCCATATTTTGATATGGCAGAAAAGCACGATTTAAAAATTGATTTTAGACCTTTCATTAAAGTAGAAGGTGTTAATGCGAGTGAATTTAGAAATCAGAGAATAAATCTCGCAGACTATTCCGCAGTCCTACTCACCTCAAAGATTGCGGCAGATCATTTTTTTAGAATTGCAGAAGAGACCCGTTATGAGGTGCCCGACAGCTTGAAATATTTTTGTATTTCAGAGGCTGTTGCGCTATACTTGCAGAAGTATGTTGCATACCGTAAAAGAAAAATATTCTTTGGTAAACAAAGAATTCATGACCTGATGGATGTTTTAAAAAAGCATAAGTCTGAAAAAATATTATTGCCTTGTACAGACATTTTGCGTGATGTGATTCCCAACACTCTTGCTGAGAACAACATTATGTTCACTAAAGCAGTGCTTTATAGAACAGTTGCGTCGGACCTGTCAGATTTAGAAAATGTTTTTTATGACATCTTGGTGTTTTTCAGCCCAGGAGGCATAGAGTCATTGTTTAAAAACTTTCCGGACTTTAAGCAAAATAAAACCCTGATTGCCGCTTTTGGTGCGACCACAGCAACGGCAGCTATAAAAAACGGATTGGAGCCGAATATTCGAGCGCCACACCCAAAAGCGCCGTCTATGGTTGGCGCTATTGAGTTGTTTATCAAAGAGTCACTTAAGCAGAAAGCTAGCTAGACAGTTTTAAGCAATTTTTATTGGTTTTGTGGAACCCCGCATTTAATCTTTACAAAAGGCATTGGTTTCTTTTATCAAGTGTAAAACAATTGTGTTTCGGTAGTTTAATAAAAAATGTCCCTTAGACACTTACTTCAAAGGGTTAAACAATTTTCTTTAATCTTATTAAAGATTTCGTAATATCATTATAAAGTCTTAAATTTAGGCCACTAAAAAATCAAAAACATGAAAAAAATTTTACTTTCAGCATTGGTTTGTTCGGCATTGTTCTCGAGCAATTCTCATGCGCAACTCGCTGACGGAAGCGTTGCTCCCGACTTCACTGTAACAGACATCAATGGAACTCAGCACAATTTATATTCATACCTAGACCAAGGTTATTCTGTTGTTATGGATGTGAGTGCAACCTGGTGCGGACCATGTTGGTCTTACCACCAATCAGGTGCTTTAGAAGACCTTTATGTAAATCACGGGCCAGCTGGATTCCCTGGGGTTTCTGCAAATACAACTGATGATGTAATGGTGTTGTGGTTTGAAGGTGACGGAAGTACTACTCAAGCAGATCTTGAAGGTACTGGAGGAAATACTCAAGGAAATTGGTTGGCAGGTACTGCTTTTCCAATCATCGATGATGCGTCCCAAAATGGACCATATGCGATTGCCTTTTTCCCAACAATTTATACTATTTGTCCTAATAGAAGCGTAACTGTTTCGGGTCAAGCTTCTGCAACTCAGCACTACGCTGGTATTGGAAACTGCCCGCAGCAAGCTGAAGGAACTGATGCTTCTATAGTAGGTTACAACGGAGATGAGGCGCTATGTGGTGCAGGTGATGTACCTGTAACTGTAGACATTCAAAATTCGGGTACTGATGCTTTGACCTCTGCTGAGGTTATGGTTTATGATGGTGCAACATTGTTGTCTACCACAAACTGGACTGGAAACCTAGAGACTTGGGCTTCTGCTACTGTTGACTGTGGTACTGTTTCTGTATCAGGCGCTACAACTTTAGAAATTGTCGTTAATGCTTCAAATGATTCTGAGGCATCAAACAACACAGTTGAAAAAGTAATCAACGTAGCTCCTTTATCAGGGTCTAATATTACTGTCAATGTATTTACAGATAATTATGCAGTTGAGACGTCTTGGGCGATTAAAAGCTCAACAGGGCAAACTGTAGCTTCTGGAGGCCCATATACAGAAGGAACAGATGATCAGTGGGGCGGAGGAGGCCCTGATGCGAATACAACAATGACTCACGAGGTTCTTTTACCTGGAGATGTTGACTGCTATTCCTTTGAACTTTATGATTCATATGGAGATGGTATGCAATATGGAGCGGGTACTGGACCAGACGGTGGATTTGGTTTTGAAATTGTTTCTGCAGGAACGGTTATAACTTCAGTTGCAGCTGAAAACTTCGGCGAACAATTGATTACAGGAGCCGTGGTTAGAACAGATGGTTCTGATGCAAGTGTTTCGACACTTGACATGACTAACATCAATGTTTACCCTAACCCAGCATCAGATGTAGTTAATATCTCAATGGAGAATGTTACTTCTGAGACTTCAGTTTCTATTATGGATCTTCAAGGAAGAATTCTTGCAACTCAACCTGCTTCTAGCACGAATGGTACGCAAGTAATTACTTTCGCTACTGAAGGTTTTGCTAAAGGAACATATGTTGTTTCTGTAAGAGCAAATGGTTTGACATCAAACACAAATGTTGTAATTAAGTAATTACAGCATTTAGAAAATATAAGGGCGCTTCGGCGCCCTTTTTTTTTGCCTTTATTTTTCTACTAAATTCTGTTACATTTTGTTAAGAAGGGTATACGCTAACGGGGTTTTACCATTCAAAAGTTCTATATTGTGAAAACTATTTCAAAAAAATTAAAATCAATAAAATGCGAAACAACCAAATCTTTTTAATGGCCATTTTTCTTGTGGTCGCACAATTCACTTTTGCGCAAACCAAAGAAGAAATTATTGCCAACTATATTGAGAATACGGGAGGCGCTGATGCCTGGAATAATCTTCAAGGACTTAAAATGACGGCAAAATTAAGTCAAGGAGGAATGGAGATTCCTATAGAGATGTTACAGCTTAAAGACGGAAGGCAAATGACGAAAATAACTTTCCAAGGAAAGGAGATCAAGCAAGGCGTTTTTGACGGTAAAAAATTATGGTCACATAATTTCATGACAATGGAGGCAGAAGAAAGCGATGCAGAAGCAACAGCAAATTTTAAGCTAGACGCAAATGACTTCCCAAATCCATTTTTAGATTATGAAAAGAAAGGATACACGATTGAGTTAATGGGAAAAGAAACGATTCAAGGAGAAGAAACATTCAAGTTAAAATTAGTGCAAGAACCTAAAATGGTCGAGGGTCAAGAAGAAGAATCCGTGTCTTATTACTTTTTTGACACAGAGAACTTTGTACCGATTGCGATGCAAAGTGAAATTCAGTCTGGCCCGGCTAAAGGAGTAATAGCTGAAACTTCGTTTAGCGATTACCAAGAGGTAGAAGGCTTATACTTCCCTTTCTCGATGTCACAGGGAGAAAAAGACAAGCCTGGACAACCGATTACGTTTACCACAATTGAGGTAAATCCTTCATTTGAAGACGGTGATTTTGCTTTTCCTGAGAAAAAATAATTAGCGAACCTATTAATAACATCTAATGAAAAAACTAAGTTTTTATGCTTTGTGGTTGTGTATGGCCACGGGCCTAACCTCGTATGCTCAAGAGACAGCTGTTGTCGACGGCTCCTCTGTTTTTGGTGACTTAACAGCCAGGCAAATAGGCCCAGCACTGATGAGTGGACGTGTGAACGACCTTGAGATACATCCGACGAATAATAAAATCGTATACCTAGGAGCTGGTGGTGGTGGTGTCTGGAAATCAAATGATGGTGGCGCAACCTTTATTCCAATCTTTGACGACTATATTCAGTCTATTGGGACCGTAACCCTTGATCCGAATGACCCTGATAAGACCATTTATGTTGGAACAGGTGAAACTTGGACGCGAAATAGTGTTTCATATGGCAATGGTCTTTACAAGACGACAGACGGTGGTTCAAACTGGCAAAAAATCGGACTTGAAAACTCAGAGCGCATAGCAAGTATTGTTGTTAACCCCGAAAACTCAAATGAGATTTATGTAGCTGCAATGGGCGCATTGTGGGGAGACAACGAGGAAAGAGGCGTTTTTAAATCAATTGATGGAGGTCAGACCTGGGAAAAGGTCTTGTACGTTAATCCAAGAACAGGTTGTGCA
>MDSY01140562.1_pt1 | contig 24632 bp, 19 predicted proteins | sample 811131 | NCBI WGS metagenome assembly MDSY01 (sample SAMN05326643, study PRJNA326480) | marine metagenome | isolation source: seawater | place: Atlantic Ocean: South West | collected 2010
CAATTCTTTTACTAGTAAACTTGATTTTCCTTTTTTTACGGTCCTAGGAAACCATGATGTATTTGGCTCACCTGAATTGTTTCTAGAATTACTAGGAAGTCGATATTATTCGTTTATGTATCAAGGTAGTTCCTATATTTTCCTCGATTCCATAACAGATGATGGAAGGATAGAAGGCGAACAACTCGCTTGGCTAAATAGAATAATAAAATTAATGAGTCAAAGTAATGAGATAAAAAATGTATTTGTTTTTTCTCACAAACCAATTTGGTATGATCAAATAAAGGAAATGCGTGCTTTTGATAATAGGTATTACCATAAATTTAATTTTTCTAAAGACATCATGCCACAGTTGTTGGCCTTAAAAAAGGAGATATACTTAATTTCGGATGATTTTGGCGGTACTATAAAGGGCCAACAAGCTAATTTATTTTACCATCAAGATTCAAAAAACAATATTTTTTACATATCAACAGGCATTGGAGACAATTTATACGATTCACTGGTAATAATAAATGTTGGAGCCGATAAAAACGTAACTGTAAACGAATTTTCACTTACTGAAAAGAATCCAACTTCTATTAAAAAGTTTGATATAGATTATCATAAAGAGTTAAAGCCCTATAGGTCACAATGGCAAAAAATAAAAAGCAGAGTTTATAACCAACATATACAATTAGGTTTTGTCATTGGAAGTTTATTTATGGTTATTTTAGTTTTTTGTGGCTTTTTTTATTTTAAAAAAAGATATTAGTTAATGAAACCAACATACCGTTTTGAAAGGAAATCATTCCTAGAAAACCTATCTGTAGAGAACTTAAGACATATGATTGTCATGCATCCTGCTATGTTTAGTGAAATATATCAAGAGAGGTATATCAATAATATTTATTTTGACACACCAGATTTTAAAAGCTTACATGATAATGTAGCTGGCGTTTCACAAAGAATTAAATACAGGATAAGGTGGTATGGAGATATGTATCAAGACATTAAGGCTCCAGTTTTAGAATTAAAAATAAAATCGGGGCTTTTGGGGTATAAAAGATCTTTCAAATTAGCTCCATTTTCGATGAATGTAAATTTCGATTTTTCAGACGTTATTCAAGCGGTTAAAAAGAGCGATTTACCTGCAGATGTTTACACAAATTTTATGCAACTACAACCGGCTCTTTTAAATAGATATCGAAGAAAATACTATCAAGAAAAGAGGCAATTATTTAGAGTTACGATTGATGAAAACTTAAATTATTACCAAATAAAAAAAAATAATAACTTGTTTCTAAACTCACATCATGACAGAGATAAGCTTGTATTTGAGCTCAAATACAATGAGAAAGATGATAAAGCAGCATCCCAAATAATGGGTGGTTTCCCTTTTAGAGTTACAAAAAGTTCTAAATATGTTATGGGAATGGACTTTATTTATAATATAAATGATTAATCTCATTGTTTAAAAATTATCATTTTATAATACTTTAATTAATTATCAATCAAAAATAAAATAAAGATTAACGAATGCTCAAACAAAAATTTGTAATTGATTTTGTTTCAAAATTTGCAATACAATTTATTACAGCAGCTTCAGGGATAATCGTTGCACGGGTTGCAGGACCTGAGGTGGTGGGTACAATTGCGTATGCTACAGCATATGTTTCAATTTTTTTGTTTATCATAGGGCTATTTGGTACAGCTCATATAAAACTTGTTTCAGAAGGTGAAAATGAGGAAGATTCTTTGACAACATATTCTTGGTTATTAGGCATTTCAGTAATTCTTTTTTTTATAGTTGTTTTTGGCACTTTCTCGGTACAAAAATTTGTGTTTGAAAAAGCATTTAATGGTATCGATGCTGAGTACGTTATTCTTATCATATTATTTTCGACAATCATTGCAACGGTACTTGGTTTTTCTCAAACTGTTTTTGTTGCTAAGACTGAGCAGGCTAAGGCAAATTTACCAAATTTGTTAAGATCAATTATCGAAAATGTGCTCAGAGTACTGGTTGTTTCTATAGGTTTTGGTGCAATAGCTCTTGCCAGTGTTAAAGCATTAAGTGTTTTACTTGTTCTGCCTGTAATAATCTACTTATTCAAGGGTAAAAAGTTCGGAAAATTTGATATTAAAATTGCTAAAAAGTATTGGCATATTGCCCTTCCTCTTTTTGCGATTGTTATTACAAATTCTTTAATGATGTATTCAGACAAGCTTATTCTAGAATACTTTGGAAGTACAAAAGAGATAGGAATTTATACAGCTGCTTTCAGTATTGGCGGCATGTTAATTTTGTTAGGAAATACAGCCGGTTCTGTGTTTTTTCCTTTATTTTCAAACTTAGTCACAAACAACAAGTTAGACATTATAAAAGATAAGGTACTTCACTTTGAAAGGTTTTTGTTTCTAGTGATATTTCCTGTAATCATATCGTTATCACTTTTTTCGTATCCTATAATGGTTAGTCTTTTAGGAATTAAATACGAAGAGTCTGCACCACTTTTTGGTTTGTTGGTCTTTTCTTCATTTTTTGCAATTTGGGGGATGCCTTACGGAAATATTATTTCAGGCTTAGGCTTGTTTTGGTTATCATCATTGATCAATTTCTTAAAATTTTTGGTTTTTATATCAACCTTATTAATTTTTATCCATCCAGATATTTTTAATCTAGGGGCTATGGCCCTTGCAATTACACAGCTGAGTATAAATTTATTTTTATTTATAGCTTATTATTTTATTTCTTATCGACGAATTAAAATACAATATATAAAGCAGCAATTTCTGTTTTTGTTGTATGGTTTTTTTGTTTACCTCTTAGGATATTATTACGTGGTTCCTATTTTAGACAACCTCTCAGTATATCTTCAAACATTTATTTTTCTTCCTCTATTTTTTGTTGTTATGTTTTCTCTACAGTCATTTTTTGGCTTACTGCGGAAGTCAGATTTGAAATTGTTTTTACAACTCATTAATATAAAAAGTAATATAAATTATGTCAAAGAAGAGATTAAAGGTAATACACATAATGAGTAGTCCTCCTGCTTATGATGCTTACTCTAATTCACCACGGCCATTTATAAATTTTGACACACCAAATGGACAATGGGTTGGAATCTGGGGTTATGACTGGCCAAATGTTTTAGCTCAGGAGGTTTTTAAAGTAAATAAGTCTATTGATTTTGAAGTTTGGCAGCCAGATTTACGCGCAGATAAAATATACAGCCATACCTTTGAACAGGGTTTTACACACAAGCTTTTCCCTGCAAAATATAAAAAAATAGTATGGGGGTTAAAACTAAAGAGTGTTGTTGTTAGTGAAGAAATTATCAAAGCCATTATTCAAGATAAAACTATCGTAATTAACCTACACGGAAGCCCGAGCGCTTTTAAAGAGATATTGAAAATTGCAAAAAATATTAAATTAGTGCATACATTTCATGGTGTTATTTACTTTCCTCAAAAGGATATTTTTAAATTTAGAAAGAATTTTTTAGCCTCCGTTAATTATGTTAAAGAATATTTATTTCTAAAAAAACATATCAATAATATTGACTTGTGCACCTACATGAATAAGGTTAATTTGAGTGATTTAACAAGTATTTTTAAGGGCAAGATTCAGAACCTTACTATGGGAGTTGATTTTGATATTTGGAGACCTACGTTAGATAAAAGTATTGCAAAATCAAAATATAATTTAAAGAACGAAACATTTGTTTTAACATCAGTTTCTCGCCTAATTCCATTAAAGCAGTTGGATAAAGTAATTACTATTCTAAATCAAATTGAAGAAAAGGAAGATTTTGATTTTATTTTATTTATTGGGGGTAACGGAAATGATGCTTATCTAGATTATTTAAAAGAACTCTCAAAAGACCTTAGAAAAAAGGGCAAAATTAAATTTTTAGGTTATTTAAACAATCAAGAGGTACTTGACCTTTATCATGCAACAGATTTATTTATGCTATCCTCTACTAATGAAGGATGTTCTGTTTCTGTTATGAAAGCAATGGCTTGCCAACTGCCTGTCTTTACCACAGAGGTTGGACATACTGCCGAGGTTTTAAAGCAAGAAAAAGCTGGAGTCGTTGTTTCTGTTGATAATTATAGTTCTTGGGAAGAAAAATTAATAGAAATTTTAAAAGGAAAACAACCCGTTAAATTAAATATAGATATAGCGCATAATCATTATGACTGGAATAGTATTGCCAAAAAGTTTAATGATATTTACCAATCTCTGGAAAACAACTAGATAATTTTTTTAAATATGAATAAACCCAAAGTAATAGTTTTAATATTAAGCTATAACGGAAAACAACTTTTGGATGATAGCATTTCTTCTTATTTAGAGAATGAGTATTCAAATTTTGAGGTTGTGGTGATAGACAATGGCTCAACTGACGGTACTAAAGAATATGTAGAAGGAAAATGGCCTGAGGTTTTTGTTTTGCGAACCCAAGAGAATTTGAAGTATTCAGGAGGATTTAACTTTGGATTAGATTATGCCTTTAATAAAGAGAAAGCTGATTATGTTTTAATCACTAATAATGATGTAAAGGCTGATCGAAATGTTATACCTGAACTTGTTAAGGTTGCTGAAACAGATTCTTCAATTGGTTTTGTGACAGGTAAAGTATACTTTCATGATCAACCAAAAATACTCCAGTCAACAGGGAAATATGCGGATTTAAAGTATTGGAGAGGCGGACACAGAGCAGGTAAAGAAAAAGATGTTGGTCAGTTTGATATCGTTGAGAAAATTGATTGGTGTGATGATATCTTTTGGCTTGTAAATAGAAATTTGTATCTAAAAACAAAAGGATATGATACTGAATTTCAGTTTCAAGGGGAGGATTTTGACTGGCAAGTTAGGGCTAAAGAAATAGGGTATAGTATTTATTATACACCCTTTGCTAAAATATGGCATAAAGAGAGCATAACAATAGGAAAAACATCTTCTTTTAAGGCATATTATGACGCAAGAAACCCATTAATAGTGCATCTGAAATATAGAAAGCCCAAGGAAGTTCAAATTTATATGAGAAGACAAATTAAATTTCAAATAAAATCAAGTGTAAAGTATTTGTTGAAACTAAAATTATCACACTTTATGGCCACATGGAAAGGATATTTTTCAGCTTTATTATGGGCGAAAAAGAATAATAAATTAACAATTAAACATTTTATTTAATGAAAATATCAATATTTGGTTTAGGTTATGTTGGCTGCGTGGGAATGGGATGTTTAGCCGAAAATGGACATCAAATTATAGGAGTCGATATTCAAGACATAAAACTTGAATTAATAAACCATGGAAAACCTACTATAGTAGAAAAAGATCTAGACATTATCATTGCAAGACAGTATGCAAAGGGAAACATAAGCGCTACAAAAGATTACAAAAAAGCTGTATTAGAAAGTACAGTATCTATCTTGTGTGTTGGCACACCATCAACAAAAGAAGGACATTTAAATTTAGAATACATATATGAAACTGCAAGACAGATTGGAGATTCGTTACAGTACAAAGATAAATTTCACGTGGTTGTTATTAGGTCAACCGTGTTACCAGGAACAAATAAAAAGGTAGGTGAGATTATAGAGAAAGCTTCAGGTAAAATTAGAAACAAAGATTTTGCAGTAGTCTCAAATCCAGAGTTTCTTAGAGAAGGTACCGCTGTGGCAGATTATTTTAATCCTCCCTTAACCGTTTTAGGAAGTGACAACAACAGAGCCTTAGACATAATGGAAGAGATGTATGAAGGGGTTAGTGGCCCAATAGAGCGAGTAGAAATTAATGTTGCAGAAATAATTAAATATGTAAATAACTCATACCATGCCCTAAAAATAACATTTGCAAATGAGGTTGGGAATATTTGTAAAAAGCTAGATATGGATTCCCATGAAGTGATGCGAATATTTGGGATGGACAAACAATTAAATATCTCTACATACTATTTTAAACCAGGTTTTGCTTATGGAGGATCTTGTTTGCCCAAAGACCTTAAGGCTTTAAAGACTTTAACCCACGATTCTTATCTAGATTCTCCTGTATTGAGTGCTATTGAAGAAAGTAACTCCATTCAAAAACAGAATGCATTTGAACTTATCCAAAATACAGGAAAACGTAAAATTGGTATTTTAGGATTGAGTTTCAAATCTGGGACTGATGATTTAAGGTATAGCCCAATAGTTGATATTATAGAAAAACTTTATGGTAAGGGTTATGATATTAAAATCTATGATAAAAACGTAGTCTTGGCTAGATTGGTTGGAAAAAACAAAAGTTTTATTGAAGAAAAACTTCCACATATCAGTAAAATGTTAACCGACGACCTCAGTGAGGTTACTGAATTTGCTGAAGCTATTGTGATTACAAACAAAGAAAAAGAGTTTAGAGAAATTGAGATTTCAGATGACAAAGTAATCGTTGATTTTGCTCGTATTCAAGAATTAGAAGAGCATAGTAATTATAAAGGTATCTGCTGGTAATGAAAGTATTAATTCTTGCATTTGGACATCCTGACAATGTATTTTCGTTAAGTCATCACTTGTCAAAAAAAGTAGATTTAACTGTTGTATTTTGTATTTCAGGAAATTTATATCAAAATGGTATTCTAGAATTAAAATCAAAGAAATCAGACCCATTGTTAATTAAAGACAAAAAGCGAATCAATGAGCTCTTTTCTAAGAATATTATTGATTTTGTGAATGATGATTTTAGATTGTGGATACTTAATCAAAAATCAAGGAAAATTTTCGATCTTCAAAATTTGTATGATATTTTTAAGTTAAGTAAGGTTTTAAAGAAGGAGAAATTTGATGTGATTCATTACAATGGAGCTTCAGGTTTTTTACTTCCACTATATTTTTTAAATCGTAAAAGCAAACAATTTTGGACCTTACACGATTACAAAGCTCATAGTGGAGAAGAAAATAAACGTAGTGAGCAAATTAATAGATTTATTGTTAAAAGAAAGAGGTTAATTACTGTTCAGCACTATGAGTATTTACGTAAAGAAGTAATTAGTTATTTTGAAATTTCAAATGAAAAGGTGAGGCTTTTACGATCTGGTCCATTAGATATTTTAAAAACATTCTCACCTACATATATTATAGAAGGTGACTACATTTTATTCTTTGGAAGGATTTCTAAATATAAAGGAGTTGATACTCTTTTAGAAGCGTTTAGTAATATTAAAAATCCTAGGATGAAGTTAGTGATTGCGGGTAAAGGTGATTTTTGGTTTGATATCTCAGAGTATTTAGATAATGAAAATATTATTTTTATAAATAGGTATATTAAATCTGAAGAATTAGTAGGCCTGATAAAAAAAAGTAAGTTTATTATCACACCCTATACAGATGCCACTCATAGTGCTGTTATTATGTCTTCTTTTGTTTTTGATAAACCTGTTGTATCTTCAGAATTAGAAGGAATAACAGAAGTAATTAAACATAACTACACTGGAATGTTATTCTCTAAGTCTAAAAATTCAATAATGGAACTTATGGTAATCATTGAAAGGCTTATGAATAAAGAAAAAGAAATAATTAGAATGTCTTCAAACATAAAAAAAGAGAAAGAAATAGGGGCGATTTCTTGGAATAATATAGTTGACAATTATTATAAAGTTTATACTGAATCACGATGAATATCTTAATTCTAGTATCTTCATTAGTTGTTGGTGGAGCCGAAAAGCAAGCTATTAACGATGCCAATATGTTATGTGGCAATAATAATACCCATTTATTGGTATTCAATGATGGCATGCTCAATGTTAATTTGTCAAACAAAGTAACATATTTAGTAGTTAAAAAATATGGTTATTTAGAGACATCAAAGCGGATAGCGAATTATATCATTGAAAATAATATTGAAATAATTCACACTTCTTTATTTGCTCCTATGATTATTGGAGCTATTGCATCTTTACGAACTAAAACACCAATATTTTGGACTTTTCACTCCCATGAATATGATATTCCTTTAAAATCTAAAATAGCAATCATGCTATTGGCAAGAAACAAAAGACTCAAAAATATTTTTTATGTAAACAATGAATTAATGCATTTTTTTGAGGAAAGATTGAAATTGCCTACTAAAAAATCAAATATTTTGTATAATTCCACAGCGGTTATTCCAAACAAAAAAAAGGAGAAGGAGCAAATTAAAGAAATGATTTGTATTGGTTATGTTGGTCGTTTGGTTGAATTAAAACGTGTTCATTTCCTCTTGGAGCTAGCACTGTTTTTGAAAGAAAACAATCTTTCGAATTTTAGTATTGAAATATATGGTGATGGTGAATCTAGAGATGAACTTGAAAATTTTTGTCTCAAGTATCAATTAAATGATGTTGTTATTTTTCATGGATTTAAGACTGATTTACAACAAGCATATCAATCCTTCGATTTATTCATAAATCCATCTCGTGAAGAATGTTTGTCTGTTGCCACAATTGATGCAGGTATTATGGGAAAACCAATAATAGTTTTTGATGTAGGGGGTAATAACGAAATAGTCATTCACAACAAAACAGGTTTTGTGATTAACAGCAAGGAAGAATTATTCAAAAAGACAAAAGAAATGTTGTTGGATCATAAAAAGCGTGTAATGTTTGGTGAGAGTGCAATGAATCATTGTGAATCAAATTTTACTGAAGAAATTAGAAAAAATACATTAACACAATATTTTTTAAATGCCCGTAAAAGCTAAATTAAAAGCATCTACCAGTAAAATAAAATTTTATTTGGGGAAAACCCCCACTGTAGAGTCTTTAGAAAAGTACAGGAATTTTATTCCAAATCCTTACAAGGCGGTAGTTACAATAAGCGCAGATTTTGAACTTGCATGGGCTTGGCAATGGTCAAAACAAGAGAACTCGTTGCAATTGTCTTTAAATAAATCAAAGTTAGCAAGGCAAAACTTTCCTAAAATACTAGAACTATGTGACACCTATAACATTCCTGTTACTTGGGCTACGGTGGGGCACTTATTTTTAGAATCGTGTAGTGGCCATAAAGAAATGACTCAATTAGGTGATTTTGAAAATGATTTTTGGAAATTTAAGAATTCTGATTGGTTTGTGAACGATCCCAATTCTAATTACAAAGATGCACCTTATTGGTATGCGCCAGATTTAATTAATCAAATAATCCAATCACCTGTAAACCACGAATTAGGCTGTCATACATTTTCACACATAGATTGCAGAGATGGGGTATGCGATTCAAAAGTATTTAATGACGAAATAAATGAATGTAAAAAGGAGGCAGATAAACTTGGCTTGAATCTAAAATCATTTGTCCACCCAGCTCATACCATTGGCAATTTAGATAATTTGGTCAAACATGAATTTACAAATTTCAGAACGGATTATAGAAATGTACTTGGGTTCCCAAAACAACACCAAAATGGGTTATGGGAGTTTGAACAAACTGCAGAATTCACTTACAGAAAAGAATGGTCAGTAGAGTACCATATTTTTAGATATATTGAAATTGTTAAGAGAGCCATTAAAACAAATACAGTTGCGGTACTGTGGTTTCATCCCTCATTTCCTTCCGTTGTAGTTGAACAAATATTGCCAGAAGTATTAAAATTTATAGATGAAAATAGAGATCAAATTTGGATTACCACTCATGGTAATTATATTGATTGGTTAAATGAAAATAATGAGTAAAGATCGCAATAAAATAGCTATTGTTTTTGGATTGTTTGAAACTGGTTTAGGAGTTATACGTAGTCTTGGTTGCAATGGTATAAAAGTGTACGGAATTGACTTTAATAAGGATATTGCTTATTATTCAAAGTATGTTACCCCATTAATATGTCCTCATCCCATAAACGAAAAGGAATTATTTATTCCGTGGCTAAATAAAAAATTTGATAGTGTCACAGAAAAAATTCCAATTTTCATTACTAGCGATATTTTTTTAATTTCAATTTCTGAAAATAGAGAACTTTTAAAACGAAATTTTATTTTTAATTTGGTTTCCAATGAAGCAATTAATACCATAAGTGATAAATATTTACAATCTCAATTAGCAATTGATTCAGGGATTAATGCCCCTAAAACTTGGTTGATAGAAAACAGCCAGAATGTAAAAGAATTAAAAGAAAATAAAATTTGGCCCTTGCTTATTAAAGGTAGAGATGTAAATACATGGAGAAAGCTTTTTGGAGGCAGCACAAAGGGCTTTGTTGTAAATAATTTCACTGAATTAAGTGAAAAAACTAAGGATGCCTTAGACAATGATATTTCTGTTATTATACAAGAAATAATATCTGGACCAGATACAAATCATTATAAATATTGTGCCTACATTAATGAGAAAGGATCTATTTTGGCGGAAATATGTTTACAAAAAATAAGACAATATCCTGTTAGGTTTGGAGTAGGATCGGCTATGTGTACAGCACAAAATAAAGACGTTAGTGTTGCGGGTAGAAAATTTTTGAAAAACATTAATTTTAAAGGTGTAGGCAGTGTTGAATTTAAGTACGACAATCAAGATAAGATTTATAAATTAATAGAATTAAATCCGAGGTATTGGCAGCAAAATTCAATCGGAGAGCAATCTGGTGTTAACTTCCCGTATATAAATTATTGCGATCTAAAAAATATAAGTATTGAACCTCAAAAAACTATATTTAGAAAAGTCATTTGGGTGAATAGGTATATGGATTTTAGTTCTTTTATGCAATATAGAAAAGAAGGCTTATTGACATATTTTGATTGGAGAAAATCTCTTAAAGGAGAAAAGATATATTCAGACTTTACTTGGGATGATCCAATACCGATATTATATGAGTTTGGATTTGGCTTGAAATTATTTCGTCTTCCTATTTTTTTATGGAAAAAGGTTTTTTAATGAAAAAAACACTACTGATAACCGGAGGTTCTAAAGGATTAGGACTAGTGATTGTTAAAGAATTTTTAAAAAAAGATTTCAATATTATCATTTTAGATCGAAATGAATTAGATGTCACTTTAACTATTCAAGAATCACAACATATTAAATTCCATAAAATTGATTTATCTGATGTAAATCAAATGAAGGCATTTACTCAATCATTAGAGCAAAACAAGACGGTTATTGATGTATTGGCATTAAATGCCGCGCCTAGAGTATTTAAAGATTTTGATTCATTTACTCATCAAGAAATTAATGATCTATCAAATGCTTCTTTTGTTAGTTCATTAATGCTACTAAATACCATTTTGGGTAGAATGAAAATTAAAAACTCTGGAAAAATTATTATAATTAGCTCTAAATCTGGTTTAAAAGGGTATTCTACAGGTGCTTTATACTGCGCATTTAAATCTGCTTGGATAACATTTCACGAATCAATTTCAAGAGAATTAAAGCATGTAAAGGGGCTTTCGATATTAACAATTTGCCCTGATTCATTTTCAAACAATGACGGATCAAAAAGAATCGGTCATGCTAAAATTATAAATAAAATAACACGTAAAATATCTAGTTTTCTGAATGATAACAACTCTGAACTATATTTTCCTTCAAGACTTAAAACTAAGATTTCATATATCTTATTGTTTATTAAAAAACTTAAACTTACCATTAAATGATATTTGATATATACATTGAATTCGACTTTAAAAAAACGGAGGTTTCTAACTCAGAAATTTCATTTAAATCTGAAGAGATTTACAAAAACATTATTGGAAAAGAAACAACGATTGTTTTAAAAAACGGTTATGTAAACTCACTAAATAGAAATGATTTTAATGATTCATTTTCGGAGTCTAATGAAACGATACTTTGGGTTTTTGGTGAAACGTTTTCAAATAACACCTTTTACAAGGAGAGAAAAATAAAACCCCATAAAATAAATGCAGCTGATATTTTAGCGTTATATACTGAACTTAATGAGCGTGTTACAGAGTACTTAAAAGGGAATTTTGTTCTAGTTTTATTTAGTAAAAAAACAAATGAGTTTAAGATAATCACTGAAAAGTTGAATGTCTTACCATTGTATTTTGCATATGATAAGGGGAAATTGATTATTTCGTCAAACACTTCTTTAATATTAAAATCAGAATGGGTTGATAAATCGGCTAATAAGCTAGCATATGCAATGCAATATTTATTTGATTATATGTTAGGAGAGCATTATTTTGTAAATGGTATTAAAAGGTTAGAAAATGCTAGGGTTTATAGATTTTCTTCTGATGGCTTACATTCAAGTAAGTACTGGGATGTGCAAAAACTCTATCACAAAGAATTAATGCATAAAACTAGTTCATTGGATAGCCTCGCTACACAATTAGAAGAAAATGTAAAACTATATTCTACTGATAAAGAAAAACTTTTGGTAGCCTTCACTGGAGGTTTTGATGGAAGAACCAATATTGCTTTGTTAAATGATAGAGATAAGTCTACCTATAGGGCTTTTTCTTATGGTATGCCTGGCAGTAAACAAATTAGAGTACCCCAAAATGCTTCCAATAAATTAGGTATTGATTATACACCCGTTTATTTAGAGAAAGAATATGTTGATAGTTATTTGGATACAACAAAAGAGGCCATATACTTTAGTAATGGAACTGCTCCTATAGGGTTTAATAATGTTCCTTTTTCGTATAAAAAATTAAATAGTTATTCTGACACGGTCCTCACGGGTTTGTTTGGAAGTGAGATACTAAGACCACTTCATAATAACGGTATACAAGTAAATGACAACTCTTTTGACATATTTTTATCTGACAATTATAGACAAAATATTATTAATGCCTTAAAAAAAGGTGTAGAAGAAGGAGTTATTACTTCAGAAGTGGATGATGATATCGCTAATGAATTAGCTGATTATTTTGATGTAAACTATTTTGAAAAATACTCTAAATATGATGAGGTTATTAGATTTTTCTTTTTTATTATTCAAGAGGGTATTAGAAAATATTTTAGTCAAGAAATTAGCCTTCAAAGGGTATATGTAAACACAAGAATTCCATACTTTGATAGTGATATTGTAGAATTAATATATAAGACTACTTGGGCCGGAATGTATAATGGGTTTTTAGGGAAAAGTAAATTTAAAAGAAGAAAAGGTCAGTTATTATATGCCCATATAATTAAAAGATATCTACCAAAATTAGGGGATTTAGTTCTTGACAGAGGATATACATCAAATGATTTACTATTACCTTTTCCATTAAACTATATAAAATTAGCCAAGGGTGTCTATTTCGCAAAAAAATATATGAAGAAAAATAATGGAAATGATACTTTTAAAACAGAGGAGTGGTCTTTGGGTTCAGTAAATGAAATAGTAAATGAGTTGCAAAATAATTTACCAAACACCATTAATTTTGAATTCTTCAAAAAAAACATTGATGAAATGAATCCAGGATCCTATTTAACCTTTAGACATTTCTTATCATTGTCTTATTACTTAAAATCGGTTACGAAAAATGAATAATACCGTTCTCCATTTAGTAAGAAAAAACACCCAACTTAAAGCTTCATTTATTCAAAATCAGGTCTTAAATCACATTGAATTTGAACCCAAAGTTATTTTCTACGAGAATAGAAGTTCAAATTTAGATGGTGGATTTGCATCTGCCTTACCAAGTAACGTACTTGTTCATGAATTAGAAAAAAAGTATACATTTCTTGAAAAAGTTCAGTACAAAATCTTAAAGCAGATAAACGGCATTTCAAGCACAGATTTACTTAATCAAGTTAAACAAATCAATCCACAAATTATTCATTTGCATTATGGTACAGATGCAGGATTATACTTGAAAACCCTTCGAAATTTAAATATTCCTAAGGTAGTGTCTTTCTATGGTTATGAATGCTCGGGCTTTCCAAAGAGATTTTTAGGCTTAGGAAAATATTATTTAAAGTACAGAACATTTAAATATGCCGATAAGATAATAGCCATGTCTGAGGATATGAAAAATGATTTGATAGAAATTGGTTGTCCTGAAAAAAAAATTATAGTTCACTATCATGGTGCAAAGGTAAAAAGGTTTAAAGCCACCCATAACTATAAACAGCAGGCTATTGTTAGCTTCTTAATTATCTCTGGATTTGCTGCTCAAAAAGGTCATGTATTTCTTCTTAAATCGTTTAAAAAAGCGCTTAAATTTAATGCTAATATTAGATTAACTATTGTTGGTGAAGGTTCTGAAAAAGAGCAGATAATTCAGACAATAACAAAACTAAAACTTAAAAATTTTGTGGATATCAGGCCTTTTGTAGTATATGGTTCTCAAGAGCATATTAAATATTTTGCTGATTATGATGTTTTTATTCATCCTAGCTTAACTGATATAAATGGCGATAAAGAAGGGATTCCAGGAGCTATTGTAGAAGCTATGGCTGCAGGCTTGCCCATTGTATCCACTTTCCATGCTGGTATTCCATGTATTATTGAAAACCACGTGTCTGGTTTATTAGTAAAAGAAGGGGATATAGACGATTTGTCAAAAAAAATTATTGAAATTTCAAACAATAGAAATCTCAGAGAGGACCTTGGTTTGAAGGGCCAAAAATACGCATTGGAGCATCTTGATTTATTTGAAAAAGAAAAAGAACTTGAACATATATACCTTGATTTCTAAAAACATCTACCATTATTAACAAAAAGAAAATATTAAGATCATTTATTAGTTATATCCCAATTTTAAAAAAAAATCTTAGAAGAAAAGGAATAGGAGGTTCTGACTCTGCAGCATATAACTTAAGCTTATTATCGAATATTGGATTTGAGATAATAAATGAATCACGTAATACAGCTGAAACTGCAGATCACAATAAATTAGCAAAAAGTTTACAACGTCAATAAATTAAAGAAGATTTATCAATAAGGTCAGGATATATTTTAGCAAGAAAACCACTTTAATAAAACAAAATGTGCGGAATTTCAGGAATTATAAATTTTAATACCAACCCAGTCCAAGAAAAGGAGATTAGGTTGATGATGCAAAAGATGAAGCATCGTGGTCCAGATGACGATGGTGTTTTTATTGAAAACAATGTAGGTTTAGGTTTTGTTCGTTTAAGTATATTAGACCTAAGTGTTGCTGGTCACCAACCAATGCTTAGTAATGATAATCGTTATGCAATAATCTTCAATGGTGAGGTCTATAATTATATTGAAATCCGTGAGGAGTTAAAAGATGACTTTATTTTTAACACAGGAACAGATACAGAAGTTGTACTGGCGGCATTTCAAAAATGGGGGAAAGCCTGTTTAGATAAATTCAATGGTATGTTTGCTTTTGTGATTTACGACAAACAAACTAAAGAGATTTTTGCGGCAAGAGATCGTTATGGCATCAAACCATTTTACTATTACCAAGACGATGAAAAATTTATTTTTGCTTCAGAAATAAAATCAATACTACCATTGGTTAATAAACAAGCTAATGACAGTATTATCTTCGACTACTTACTTTATAATCGTACGGATCACTCAGAGCAGACTTTTTTCAAGAATATTAAAAAACTTCCCCATGGTTCATATTTAACAATTAATAATTTTAAGGTAGAAGTTAACATTTGGTATGACTTGTCAGACAAAATTAAGAATCAAAAAAGTCTTAGCCCTGAGGATTACAGAGCCCTGTTTAATGACTCTATAAAGCTAAGATTAAGAGCAGATGTACCTATTGGAGTTTCTTTAAGTGGAGGTATAGATTCATCAGCAATTGTTTCTTCTTTAATAAAAGATTTTAACTTAACGAACTTAAATACTTTTTCTGCTGTCTATGGAAAAGATGAGCCAAGTGATGAAAGTGAATTTATTGATGTATTTAAAAGTATGGTGAAAAACATGCACTATACGTATCCAAATGCAAATACTTTTTTCAATGATTTCAATGATTTCATTGATACTCACAATGAACCCGTACCAGATATTGGTCCTTATGCTCAGTATAAAGTAATGGAATTAGCATCAAAAAGTGTTACCGTAACTTTAGATGGACAAGGTGCTGATGAGCAATTGGGAGGCTATCATTATTTCTTTGGGAGTTATTATCGAGAATTATTGAGAGATTTTAAACTTCTTAAGTTTATCACTGAAAATATCCATTACTTAAAAAAGCACCATTCTATAAATGCTCTGAAGTACATGATATATTATTTGTCACCAAATTTTCTCCAAGAAAAGACAAATCGGTCAACATTTCCTTCCATAGATACTGGCTTTATAGATAATAACAATTCCACAAAACAAATAAATAAGCTATTGTACAATCCAAAATCTTTAAATGAATCGTTATTCCAGCATTTTAAGAGTAAACTAGAACATTTGTTGAAATGGTAAGATTTAAATGCAATGCATTTTTCGATTGAATCGAGAGTCCCTTTTTTAGATTATAGGCTTGTTGAAGCTACACTTAACACCCCTTCAGATCAAAAAATATACAAAGGTGAAACAAAGCATATTCTTCGAGAGGCTTTAAAAAATATTCTTCCAGAAAAAATAGCCAATCGAAAAGACAAAAAAGGATTTACCAACCCAAGAGATAAATGGTTTAAAACGGAGCAGTTTAAGAATTATATTATGGAATTATTGAATTCTGAAAGCTTTAAGAATAGAAAGTATTTTGACTCAGAAATTGCGATATCGCAATATAATCTTCACTTAGAAGGTAAAATAGATGCTTCCAAAGAAATATGGAAATGGATTAACCTGGAACTTTGGTTTCGAAAATTTATAGATTAACTACATGAATATTATTAAAAATAAAGAAATTTCAAACGATAAGTGGCATAAACTCCTAGATGGATCTGCATACTCATCTCCATTCCAAACTCCAAAATTCCTAGAATTCTTTAATGCTTTAGAAAACTTTTCTAGCGATGTTTTTGCCATTGAAGTTGATGGAGAATATAAGGCACTTGTTGTCTTAACTATTCAAAAAGAATTAGGTGTTAAATCCTATTTTTCAAGAAGAGGAATAATTTATGGCGGTCCATTGGTAATAGACAATGGGCAAGATTATTTAGAGAAGTTACTCAATGAAGTTACAACTTTTTACAAAAGGAAATTAATCTATATAGAAACAAGAAATTATTTTGACTATTCATTATTCAATACACAATTTCAAAGTGCAAAGTTTAAGTATATCCCATGGCTAAACTTTCACCTTGATACTTCTTCTGATATTGCAGTTATTAAAAAGTCAATGAGTAGTTCACGGTTACGCCAAGTAAAAAAAGCTTTAAAGAATGGGGCAGTCTGGAAAGAGGCAGAATGTGAAGAAGATGTAGCAGCATTTTATGAAATACTTCTAGACTTGTATAAGAATAAAATTAAAAAACCACTCTTTTCTAAAGACTTCTTCCTCGAGTTTTACAAGAAAAAAACAGGAAAATACCTTTTAGTATATTATGAAGATACTGTAATTGGAGGAATTGTTTGTCCGATAATGTCCGGAAAAGCGATTTACGAATTTTATGTTTGCGGATTGGATTCTGAATATAAAAATCAATTCCCTAGTGTCATGGCTACTTGGGCGGCTATCGAGTACGCAAACGTAAATAAAATTCCATTATTTGACTTTATGGGAGCGGGAAATCCTAATGAAGGTTACGGTGTTAGAGAATTTAAATCTCGTTTTGGAGGAGAACAAGTTGAACATGGGAGGTATCTAAATATTTTAAATCCCTTTCTTTACAAGATTGGTGAAATAGGATTAAATGTTTTATCTAAATTAAAATAAATGAACATTCTTATAGACATAGGTCATCCAGGTCATGTACACTTATTAAGAAATACATACCATCAATTAATTCAAAATGGTCATGCTGTTTGGGTAACTGTTAAAGATATACCCATTGCAAAAGTCTTATTAGAAAAGTATAACATAACCTATATTAATATAGGTGAAAAAAGAGATTCATTATCAGGGAAAGCTATAAAACAGCTAAACTATAATTATAAAATTTTAAAGCTTGTAATTAAAAATAAGATTGAAATAGGTATTGGAACGTCAATAACATTAACTCATATTTCTAAGTTAACCAAAATGAAATCTATTTTACTTGATGATGATGATGATGATGTTCAGCCATTATTTGTAAAATATGCTCATCCTTTTGCCGATACAATTTTATCACCAAGTTCTTTAATAGGACATAGAAAGAGTAGGAAAACTATTTTTTATCAAGGTTTTCATGAGCTTGCATATCTGCACCCTAAACGATTTACTCCTAACATTGAAATATTAAATGAAATAGGGCTAAAAAAAGGAGATCCTTTTTTTATAATGAGATTCAATGTATTTAAAGCACATCATGATATAGGTGTATTAGGAATGTCTTTGGAACAAAAATTAAAACTAGTGAGTGTCCTAGAACCACATGGAAAAATATTTATCACAACAGAGAGAAACATTGAGCCTGAACTAAAAAAATATCAATTACTCGTTGAACCTGAAAAGGTTCATTCATTAATGTCTTATGCTACCATGTTTCTTGGCGATAGTCAAACAATGACCTCGGAGGCAGCAATTTTAGGTACTCCAGCCATCAGAATGAATTCATTTGCTGGTAGAATTGCATATTTGGAAGAAGAGGAGCATAAATATGGTCTTACTTTTGGATTTAAACCTGATGAGTTTAAAGAAATGCTTGAAAAAATTGTGCACCTGTTAGATACTGATTCTCTTAAAAAACAATGGGAGGTTAAAAGGCAAAAATTATTGTCTGACAAAATAGATGTTTCTGCCTTTTTAGTTTGGTTTGTGGAGAATTACCCCAAAAGTAATCAACTAATAAAGGACAACCCTAATTATCAAAATAGATTTAAATAATGGATTTTACAATAACCTCATATAAACCACTATTAAATGCACTTCAAGACAGAAATTATTCTTTTTTAACATTTCAAGATTTTTTAAATTCTAAAAAAGAAAAACAAGTTGTTTTGCGCCATGACGTCGATTTATTGCCAAAAAACTCCTTAAGGTTTGCTAAGATTCAAGCTAGCCTAGGAATCAAAGGGACATATTATTTTCGCGCAGTACCCGAATCTTGGGACGAGAATATTATTAAAGAAATTGAAGCATTAGGTCATGAAGTAGGCTATCATTATGAAAACATGGATACCTGTAATGGTGATGTAGATAAATCTTGGGATGATTTTAGATATCATTTAGATAAACTACGTAAGTTGGTAGAGGTGAAAACCATTTGTATGCATGGGAGCCCTCGCTCAAAATTTGACAATAAAGAAATTTGGAATAAATATGACTACCGAAGTCTACAAATTACAGGGGAGCCCTACTACGATGTTGATTTTGACAAAGTTTTTTACCTCACTGATACAGGACGACGATGGGATGGCTGGAAAACATCTGTTCGTGACAAAGTACCACAACAAGACCTATGGGTTAAACAAGGTTTGAAGTTTCACTCCACGCAAGATATTATTGATACAGTAACCACTGGAAATATAGAAAGCGAAGTTAACATGCCGAATAAAATAATGTTCACCATGCATCCACAGCGTTGGTCAGAGGGAGGAGTACCATGGTTAAAAGAGTTAGTTTTACAAAATCTAAAGAATCAGGTTAAGAAAGTGATGATTTCAAATAATTCATAATTATTTACCAACAAGAACTTAAAATATTTAAAAATAATAATAAATAGATGAAGATAATATCTGTAGTAGGTGCAAGACCAAATTTTATGAAAATTGCCCCATTTATAAAAGTAGTTTCAGCAAATAATGAGTCACAAGAGGAACAAATAGAGCATATACTGGTGCACACAGGTCAGCACTATGATGATAGAATGTCTAAAACTTTTTTTAGGGCTCTAAATATTCCTAATGCAGATATCAATTTAGGAATTGGATCAGGGTCTCATGCAGAGCAAGTTGGTAATACAATGATTGCGTTTGAAAGAGTTCTTCTAAACGAAAAACCTGATTGGGTAATAGTGCTAGGAGATGTAAATGCTACTTTAGCATGTTCAATTACAGCAAAAAAACTACACATTAGAGTTTGTCATATAGAAGCGGGCCTTCGCTCCTTTGACGAAAGAATGCCGGAAGAAATAAATCGATTGGTCACAGATCGTTTATCAGACCTTTTGTTAACTCCAGATGAACTCTCAATAGAGAATTTAAAAAATGAAGGAGTTGCAAAATCTAAAATTGTGTTCGTAGGGAATATTATGATTGATACTCTAGAATCAAATAGAGTAAAAGCTTCTAATTTAATTATAAATGAAATTATTGAAGAAAACTTTATTCAAGAACAAAAAAGTAATGACTTAAATAATTTTAATTCTCCAACATCTCATTTTGCTTTAATGACGATGCATCGACCTTCAAATGTAGATAAAAAAGAAATTCTAGAACCTATTATTCGATTCTTACTCGATGAGGTTAGTTTAGATATGCCAATAATTTGGCCAATTCATCCGCGAACTCAAAATCAATTACAACAATTTGGTTTATGGGACAAAGCAATTTTAAACGAGAAATTGATACTACTAAATCCTTTGGGTTATCATGAAATGTTGAAGCTTAATATGGAGGCAAAAATAATGTTAACGGATAGTGGAGGTTTACAAGAAGAATGTACAGTTCTAGGAACACCTTGCTTAACATTACGGTGGAATACAGAACGCCCTATAACATTACGTAAAAATGGAGGAGCGTCAGTATTAGTTGGAAATAATATTTCAAGAATCAGAGAAGAATATAAAAACACCCTTAAACTAAACAGAAGTCCAGATCGTCCAAAATTATGGGATGGTAAAACAGCTGAGCGAGTTTTAAAAGCAATATTGAATACTAATAATTAATTACAAAATGTAACAATAAATTTAAAGTTTTAATACATAAGTAAATTCTTTTTATATTTATTTACAGTTTATGTTAAATCCCCCAATAATATGTTTACCCCCCCAACGGTTAGTAACTTAGAGGAAGAGAATAGTTCAGTTGCACCATATTTTAATAAAGAATTAAAACGATGTTTTAACGATAAATCAGAAGTAAAGAAACTTATTTTAAAAGAGCTAAATAACAGTTATGAAGCTCTTGATTTAATAGAAAAATATTTTAACTTAAGTGAAAAAGAGAATTTTATAACATCTACATCCACCACCTTCAATATTGATAAACTAAAGGATAATAGTATTTCTGGGGTTATTAATTTAAAAAAAATAAACGATGCTAGATTTATAAATAAATTTTTTGAATCTATTAATAAAAAGTTGCCAAATTCAGGACTATTATTTGGGTGTGTAAAAACATATCCCAACAGAAGACAAGCATTGATAGAAAAATATCCACCTTTTCTCAATTGGTTTGTATATTTTTTTGACACACTCTTTACAAGAGTATTTCCTAAGTTAAAATTTACAAAAAAAATTTATTTTTATCTTACAAAAGGTAAAGGTCGAGTTCTTTCTAGAGCAGAAACTTTTGGAAGATTATATTCTTGTGGCTATAAAATTATAGATGAAAAAAATATAAATAACACACAATATTTTATCGCAAAAAAAATTAAATCCCCTTTTTATGATTATGACGCATCTTATGGACCAATCATAAGATTGAAAAGAATAGGTAAGAATCATAAAAATATTTTTGTTTACAAACTAAGAACAATGCATCCCTTTTCTGAGTATCTCCAAGAATATACATTCAACAAAAACAGCTTACAAGAGGGGGGGAAAATAAAAAATGATTTTAGAATTACTCCAGAAGGAAAAATTTTCAGAAAATTTTGGATAGATGAAATTCCAATGATTTACAATATTTTAAAGGGTGATATGAAACTTGTGGGAGTTAGACCCTTGAGCCCTCATTTTTTTAGTCTTTATAACAAAGATTTACAAGAGTTGAGAACTCAATTTAAGCCAGGTTTTATTCCTCCTTTTTATGTGGATTTACCAAAAAACTTAGATGAAATTATGGAATCTGAAAGAAGGTATTTAAACTTATGTGAAAAATCAGAGTTTAAGACAGATGTAAAATACTTCTTTTTAGCTTTAAAAAATGTTTTATTCAAAGGTGCTAGAAGTAGTTAATGATTCTTTAACAACTATATAATTTTGATAAAACTTCAATTAATCTCAACTACATACTTTTTTTACAAATAATATATCTCTTGAATAAAACTAACAAAATGTCAATCTCTCAAATTAAAATTTTAGTAATAAGTTGTTTGGTATTAACGACTTCCTGTGTATCCAAAAAAAACATTACCTATTTTCAGAACGCTCTAGTAGACCAGAGTAAGGTATCTAATAGTTATAAGACAGTATACAAGCCTGATGATTTATTGCAAATAAACATCTCATCAATAGATATGGAAGCTGTGATGCCATTTAATTTATATTCATCAACAACCACTGAAAGTTTTGGTTCTAAGCCACTAACCTATTTGATTGATTCGAATGGAGAAATAGATTTTCCAATTTTAGGAAAACTTAACATTGGTGGTCTAAGTAGAGAAGATGTGATTGAATTGTTTAAAGATAAATTAGATCCAACTTATGTAAAATCACCTTCTATTAATATTAAGATCTCAAATTTTAAAGTAACTGTGCTAGGAGATGTCAAAAACCCGGGAACCTTTACGATACCTAATGAGAGATTAACAGTTCTTGAAGCCATAGGTTTGGCAGGAGATTTAAATCTCTCTGGACAACGACAAAATATTTTGGTGACTAGAGAAGAGGGAGAAAAAAAAGTGTTTTACACCTTAGACCTGTTGTCTAACAATCTTTTCACCTCACCTGCCTATTATCTACAACAAAACGACGTAGTGTATATAGAGCAAAATTATGCCAAATCTCAAGATGCAACTTCTAATAAAAAAACAGGCTTGTTTATTTCTGTTGCGGCTGTTCTTGTTACTTTAATTAATGCATTGACAAGATAATAGTATTTAAATAATTCCATTAAAAAATTAATATAAATGAAAGAATTTAATGAACAAAACGACTCACTAGACATTATAAAGGAAATTAAAAATTATTTGAGGTATTGGAAATATTTTTTACTATCAACATTAATTTCTTTAGGAGTTGCCTATATTAATTTGAGATATTCACAGCCAATTTACAGCGTCTCATCTTCCATACTGATAAAAGATAATAAAAATGCTGGTATTTCCACTGAGTTGGCTGCTTTTGAAGATTTGGGAATTGTTGGGGGTATGTCAGCTAACAACCCCGACAATGAAATTGAAATTTTAAAATCTAGAAATATCATAGGAAAAGCTATTGACTCCCTTCAATTAAACATTTCATATTTTATAGAACGTACAGTAGTTACATCCGAAATACATAAAAAGAGTTCACCTATATTTTTCATAAAACAGGATGCTTCTCCTATAAAAAAGAGTGTTTCCTTTGCTATACGTACTTTAGATAGTGTAAATTATGAATTTGTTGACGATGATGGTATCAGGATATCCTTAAATACTTATGGTGAATTATTTTCGAACAATCATGGAACTTTTGTAGTTGAATATAATGAAATGAGTAGATATCAGTTAGGTAGAACTATAGTTGTAAAACTCACTGAAAGGAATTCAGTCATTAATCAACTTAAAAGCAATATTAAGATTACTCCGTTAAAAGACCAATCTAGTGTATTATTATTGAAAATAAATGACCCTGTGTTAAAAAAAGGAGAAGATATTCTAAACGAATTGGTAAAGCAGTATAATTTAGATGCTATTAGTGACAAAAATCAAATCTCTCAAAACACCAAAGATTTTATTGATGACCGTTTGAGAAAAATTAAATCTGATTTATTCCTCATTGATGATAAAGTAAAAGACTTTAAAGACAGTAAAGACATCACAGGTCTTTCTGAAGAATTTTCTTTGACTCTAGGCACTTTAAAAGAAACAAACCAACGTATTAGTCTCGTTAGAACGCAAATAAGCCTTGTTAATTGGATTAAAGACTTGTTAGTTGAAAAGTCAACAACCGACCAGATGCTACCAACAAGTTTAGGCTTCGAGTACAGTAGCATAACTAATGGAATTAATAACTTCAATGAATTAATTCTGTTGAGAGACAAAGCTTCTTTAAATGCTGGTCCTAAGAATCCTATTCTAATGCAGCTTGAATCTCAAATAGCAAGTGCAAAATCGAATTTATTAAGTAGTTTGTCTCCAATTTTAAAGTCATTAGATATTCAACTGAAAGATTTGAACAATGAGGCTAATATAGTTTTATCTCGTGTGAAATCTATCCCTGCAACTGAGCGAGGTTTCATAGACATTGCAAGAGAACAAGAAATTATTGCAAGTTTATATCAATATCTATTAAAGAAAAAAGAAGAAACTGAAATATCATTGGCAGTAACTGTTCCCAAAGCTAAAATTATTGATGTTGCTTATGGATCCAAATCCCCAATAGGATCAAATAGACAAATAACATATCTAGGGGCTTTTTTTATTGGAATGCTCCTTCCATTCGGTTTCGTTTTTCTTCGTAATTTATTAGACTATAAGATATATTCAAAAAAAGATATCTCGAAAATTATATCTGTTCCGTTTTTAGGTAGTATCCCTAGTTCAAATGAAACAGAAACCATGGTTGTTAATAGTAATGATAGGACATCAACCTCTGAAGCTTTTCGTTTAATTAGAGCAAATTTAAACTTTATCATACCAAAG
>MDSY01156438.1_pt1 | contig 24630 bp, 30 predicted proteins | sample 811131 | NCBI WGS metagenome assembly MDSY01 (sample SAMN05326643, study PRJNA326480) | marine metagenome | isolation source: seawater | place: Atlantic Ocean: South West | collected 2010
AATTCTCTGAAGTTATGGTACCTGCTGAAGAGGTTGTTGAATTGAAAGGTGGTCAGGAAAGGCGAGTTCAAAGAAAGTTTTTCCCTGGCTATATTCTTTTGAATATGGAGCTTGATGACGATAGTTGGCACTTAGTAAAAGATACGCCTAGAGTCATGGGTTTTATTGGTGGAAGTAAAGAAAAACCTTCTCCTATAAGTGAACAAGAGGCCAAGGCTATCATGCAACAACAGGAGCTTGGGGCTGAAGTTACTAAGCCTAAGGTTACTTTTGAACCAGGAGAAATGGTAAGAGTTATAGATGGTCCTTTTAATGATTTTAGTGGAGCAGTAGAAGAAGTTAATTTTGAAAAAAGCAAAGTAAGAGTCGCTGTATTAATTTTCGGGAGATCAACCCCTGTTGAATTAGAGTTTAGTCAAATAGAGAAGGCTTAATGGCAAAAAAAATAGATGGATATATAAAACTGCAAGTACCTGCTGGTGGTGCTTCTCCAAGTCCTCCTGTCGGTCCAGCCCTAGGACAACATGGCCTTAATTTAATGGACTTTTGTAATGCTTTTAATGCTCGTACTAAAGAAATGGAGAAAGGATTACCGGTCCCAGTTGTCATAACAGTGTATGAAGATAAAAGTTTTGATTTTATAGTTAAAACAACCCCCGCCTCTGTCTTAATAAAAAAAGCTGCAGGAGTAAAAAAAGGAAGTGGTACACCTAATAGTGAAAAAGTTGGGAAGGTTTCTAAATCCCAACTTGAAGAGATAGCTAAGATAAAAGACCCTGATCTTACTGCTGCTGATATGGATGCTGCTGTAAGAACCTTAGAAGGCAGTGCAAGGAGTGCGGGTATAGAGGTAGAAGGATAATGGTAAAGTTATCAAAAAGAAGAGATTACTTTCAAAAAGTTGAAGAAAGAAAGTATGAAATTGAAGAGGCAATTGAATTCTTAAAAGCTGCACCTCAAACTAATTTTGAGCAGGCTATAGACGTGGCTGTAAATCTTGGTATAGATGCCTCAAAGTCTGACCAGAATGTTAGAAGTTCAACTGCTTTGCCAGCAGGAACTGGAAAATCTTGTTCGGTTGCTGTTTTTGCGGAAGCTGACCAGGCAGAAGAAGCCAAGAAGTCTGGTGCTGATATAGTAGGCATGGAAGATTTAGCGGAAAAGCTTAAAGAAGAAGAAGCTAATTATGACGTGATAATTGCTACCCCTGATACCATGAAGGTGGTTAGTCCTTTAGCAAAGATTTTAGGTCCAAAAGGAAAGATGCCAAATCCAAAAACAGGAACAGTTACCAAAGATGTAGGGTCAGCTGTTAAGAATGCTAAAGCTGGTCAAATAACCTATAGAGCTGACAACGGAGGAATAGTTCATGGAAGGATAGGAAACTTATCTTTCTCATCTGAAGAAATAAAAAAGAATATCGAGAAGTTGTTAGAAGATTTAAAAAAGAATAAACCTTCATCTTCAAAAGGAGAGTTTATAAAGAAATTATCCATAACCTCAACCATGGGCCCTGGTTTAGAGATAGATATGGGGTCTTTAAATTTTTAGGATGAAGATTTTAATAAAAGAATTCTTAGGTAGGGTGCGTCAAAAGCGCATCTATCAAAGACCGTAGGTGTAAAACAGTTGTTTTACTTAAATATAAAAGCCTACGCAGATGGAAGCAATCATAGCGCTAGTTATGATGTAGCCTCCAATTTTCTATTCATTAAATTGAATAGAGGAGTTTAAGAATATGCCAATGCGTATTGAAGACAAGAAAGAAGCCGTAGAGGAGCTCAATAAGATTGCTAGTGAAGCTACTTCTGCAATAGCAGCTGATTATCATGGAACTTCGGTTTCAGAGTTAACTAAGTTAAGAGAAGAGGCAAGAAACTCTTCTGTTCATTTGAAAGTAATTAGAAATACTTTAGCTAAAAAAGCTCTAAATGATACTAAGTTTTCTTGTTTTGAGGACCTGTTAGTTGGTCCTACTATCTTAGCGTTTTCCTTAGATGATCCTACTAATGCACCAAAATTAGCAAATAATTTCACAAAATTAAATTCTAATTTTAAGGTTAAAGGTTTGTCTATGGGAGAATCTTTATTAGATTTAGGTAGATTAGCTGATATTGCAAACTTACCAACTAAAGAAGAGGCTATAGCCCAATTTTTAGGTCTTCTTAATGCACCAGTTTCAAAGTTAGTTAGTTTGGCTAATGAAATACCAACAAAATTAACTAGGACTATATTGGCTTTGAAGCAAGCGAAAGAAGAGCAGAATTCTTAAATTTAAATTTTATATGGAGAAATATAATGGCATTAAGTAAAGAAGAAATTTTAGAAGCAATTTCTGAAATGAGTGTTATGGATATAGTGGATTTAATATCAGCTATGGAAGAAAAATTCGGAGTTACAGCCGCAGCACCAGTTGCTGCAGTTGCAGCACCAGCTGCAGGATCATCAGATGAAGCATCTGGTGAAGATGAAGCTGCAACAGGTGATCTTCACCTAGCAGAGGTAGGAGATAAAAAAGTTGATGTAATTAAGGCTGTCAGATCAATTACAGGCTTAGGTTTGAAAGATGCAAAAGCATTGGTTGACGGAGCCCCTTCACCTATAAAAGAAGGAATAAGTAAAGCAGAGGCTGATGAGTTTACAAAACAATTAGAAGAAGCTGGAGCTAAAGCTGAATTTAAATAAAAAAGTTCTTTTGAACTAGATTAATAGAGGTACATATGACTTTTTCGTATACAGAGAAAAAAAGGATAAGACGTAGTTTTGAAAAAATATCTAGCGTCATGGATTTACCCAATCTACTAGCTACTCAGCTAGAGTCTTATGAAGAATTTCTTCAAAAAGATATAGATCCTTTAAAAAGAAAAGTCCAAGGTCTTCAAAAAGTTTTTGATTCTATATTTCCTATTCAAAGTCACAATGGAAATGCAAGGATGGAATTTTCAACTTACGAACTCGGCGAACCTGTATTTAATGAAAGAGAATGTAAACTTAAGGGTATAACTTTTGAAGCCTCACTCCATATTAACTGTAATTTATTTTTCTTAGATAAAGAAACTGAAAAACTTAAGGAAGGGAAGTCGCAAAGAGTTTATATGGGAACTGTACCATTGATGACTGATCATGGAACTTTTGTTATTAATGGAACTGAAAGAGTAGTGGTCTCACAATTACACAGGTCTCCAGGATTATTTTTTGATCATGATAAAGGTAAAAGTCATTCTTCAGGAAAAGTTTTATATGGAGCCAGGGTAATTCCTTACAGGGGATCTTGGTTAGATTTTGAATTTGATGCTAAAGATCTTATTTTTGTAAGAATAGATAGAAGAAGAAAACTTCATGCCTCTATTCTACTTAAGGCTCTTGAATTTACTAATCAAGAGATATTAGATCATTTTTATGAGACTGAAAAATTCAAAATAAAACCAAAGAAAGTTTTTCAGCTTCAATTACTCCCTAAGAGGTTAATAGGGAAAGTGACACCTATTGATATTGTTATAAAGGGAGAGTTAGTAGCAAAAAAAGGTGAAAGAATTAGCGCTAGACATATTCGTAAGATAGAAAGTGCAAAAGTTAAAACCTTAGATTACTCAGAAGATTACATGGAAGGTCAGGTTTTAGCTAAGGATGTTATAGATAAAACTACAGGAGAGGTAAGAATTCCCTGTAACACAAAGATAGATGAAGAAGTTCTAACAACCTTTACATCTCTTGGTTTAAAAGAAATTGAAACCCTATACATAAATGACCTTGAATCAGGACCTTATATGTCAGATACATTAAGGGCTGATTCCACTACAAACGAGATTGAAGCTTTAGTAGAGATATACAGAATGATGAGACCAGGAGAACCCCCTACTAAAGAGGCTGCTAATAACCTTTTTAACAGTCTCTTTTTCAACTCTGAAAGATATGATCTTTCTGATGTTGGAAGAATGAAGTTCAACAAGAGGTTAAGCAAATCAGAAATTACTGGAAGTGGTACTTTAGACAAACAGGATATTGTTGATGTTCTAAAGACACTAGTTGCTATAAGGAATGGTAAAGATGAAGTAGATGATATTGATCATCTTGGTAATCGTCGGGTTAGATCTGTAGGGGAGATGGTTTCAAATCAATACAGAATAGGGCTTGTAAGAGTTGAAAGAGCCGTTAGGGAGAGATTGGCTACTGCAGAACAAGACAATCTAGGCCCTCAAGATTTAATCAATGCTAAACCAGTATCCGCTGCTATAAAGGAGTTTTTTGGATCAAGTCAGTTATCTCAATTTATGGATCAGGTGAACCCTTTAGCTGAAGTAACTCATAAGAGAAGGGTTTCAGCATTAGGTCCAGGCGGACTTACACGTGAAAGAGCAGGTTTTGAAGTTAGAGATGTCCACCCTACTCATTATGGTAGGGTCTGTCCCATAGAAACCCCAGAAGGACCAAATATTGGACTAATAAATTCTCTTGCTGTTTTTGCCAGGACTAATGAGTATGGCTTCATAGAAAGTCCTTTTAGGAAGGCTAAAGATGGCAAGGTGATAGATGAGTTTGAATACTTATCAGCTATAGAAGAAGGGGACTTTGTAATTGCTCAAGCAAGTGCTTTATTAGATTCTAGAAATAGATTTGTAGAGGAATTAGTACCAGTTAGATATAAGAATGAATTCTCGTTAATGCCTCCAGAAAGAGTTGACTTCATGGACGTTTCTCCTCAGCAGGTTGTGTCTGTAGCTGCTTCACTTATACCGTTCTTAGAGCATGATGATGCAAACAGAGCATTAATGGGTTCAAATATGATGCGCCAGGCTGTACCTACTCTGCAAGCAGAAACTCCTTTAGTAGGAACTGGTATGGAAAGATTGGTTGCGAGGGACTCAGGTTCTTGCGTAATAGCTAGAAGAGGTGGAACAATTGAAAGTGTTGATGCAAGCAGAATTGTACTTAGAGTAAATGAAAGAGAAATTAAACCAGGAGACTCAGGTGTAGATATTTATAACATAATAAAGTACACCAGATCAAATCAAACAACTTGTATAAACCAGAGACCAATCGTTACAGAAGGAGATAAGGTCAATAAGAATGATATTTTAGCTGATGGTCCTTCTATCAACCTTGGAGAGCTTTCTTTAGGACAAAATGTTCGGATAGCTTTTATGCCCTGGCATGGATATAACTTTGAAGACTCTATCTTAATTTCTGATAGATTGGTAAGTGAAGACAAGTTCACAAGTATTCATATACAAGAACTAACTTGTATTGCAAGAGATACGAAACTTGGAGCTGAAGAAATTTCTGCAGACATCCCAAATGTTGGAGATTCTGCTCTTTCAAAGCTAGATGAATTTGGGATTGTTCATATAGGTGCAGAGGTAAAAGCTGGAGATATTTTAGTTGGTAAAGTTACTCCAAAAGGAGAAACTCAATTAAGCCCAGAAGAAAAGCTACTAAGAGCAATATTTGGAGAGAAAGCATCTGATGTTAAAGATAGTTCATTGAGAGTGCCTTCAGGAGGAGATGGCACGATAATCGATGTCCATGTATTCACCAGAGAAGGTTTAGAGAAAGATGGAAGAGCTATAGACATAGAAGGGTCACAATTAAAAGAAATAAAGAAAGATATAGATGAAGAATTATCTATCATTGAAGCAGCATCTCAATCCAGGCTTTCTAGGACTTTAATAGGCAAGAAAGTGGCCTCGTCCAAACTCCTTAAAAAAGGTAAGACAATCACAGAAGAAGATTTGGAGGGTATATCTATTGATGATCTTCTTAAAATAAGAGTTCAGACTGAGACAGCCAATAAGCAAATTAAAGAAATAGAATCTAACTTGCTAGAGTATAAAGAAAATCTAAAAGAGATCTCTAAACAAAGAAAATCAAAGATTACTGGGGGTGATGATTTAGCCCCAGGAGTTTTGAAAGTTGTAAAAGTCTATCTTGCTATAAAAAGAAGAATCCAACCTGGAGACAAGTTAGCAGGAAGGCATGGAAATAAAGGAGTTATTTCTGTAATTATGCCCATGGAAGACATGCCTTATGATGAGAATGGAGAGCCGGTAGATATAGTACTAAATCCTCTTGGAGTGCCTTCAAGGATGAATGTTGGTCAGGTGCTTGAAACTCATCTAGGTTGGGCCTCAAAAGAACTGGGTTCTAAGATAAAGAATCTAGTAGATGAAAAAACTAAACCGCAAGAAATAAGAAGCTTTTTAAATAAGATCTATAAAAAAGAAAACTCTCAGAGTTTAGATTCTCTTAATGACAAAGAGATAAATGAACTGGCTCTTAATCTAACTAATGGAGTACCCATGGCTACTCCTGTATTTGATGGAGCTAAAGAACAGGAAGTTAAAGACATGCTCGAATTAGCTGAACTTCCTCTAAACGGGCAATGCGAGTTGTTTGATGGAAGGACGGGAGAAAAATTTGATAGACCTGTTACTGTTGGTTACATGTATATTCTTAAACTTAATCATCTAGTTGAAGACAAAATGCATGCAAGATCAACTGGAAGTTATAGTCTAGTTACTCAACAACCTTTAGGCGGAAAGGCACAATTTGGGGGACAAAGATTTGGTGAAATGGAGGTATGGGCTTTAGAAGCATATGGCGCAGCTCATACTTTACAAGAAATGCTAACTGTAAAGTCTGATGATGTAGCAGGAAGAACAAAAGTGTATAAGAATTTGGTTGATGGAAATTTTGAAATGGATGCAGGCATCCCTGAATCTTTTAATGTATTAACTAAAGAAATTAGATCCCTAGGTATAGATATAGACCTTGAATCAATAGAAAGTCAGGAGAACTAAATGAAAGATTTAATCAATGTACTAAGGAATCAAGGTCATGGTATTGAATATAACTCAATTAGAGCTGGGCTAGCTTCCCCTCAGCAAATAAGGTCTTGGTCTTACGGAGAAGTAAAAAAACCTGAAACTATAAATTACAGAACCTTTAAGCCTGAAAGAGATGGCCTCTTCTGCTCTAAAATTTTTGGTCCTATTAAAGACTACGAATGTATTTGCGGGAAATATAAGAGAATGAAACACAGGGGAGTAGTTTGTGAAAAATGTGGAGTTGAAGTGACTCTGCAGAAAGTTCGAAGGGAAAGGATGGGGCATATAGAGTTAGCCGCTCCAGTTGCTCATATTTGGTTTTTAAAATCTCTTCCTTCAAGAATAGCTCTAGCATTAGATTTAACATTAAGGGACCTTGAAAGAGTTCTTTATTTTGAGTCATTCATAGTTATAGATCCTGGAATGACAGATTTAGATCTTTGTCAATTGTTAACAGATGAAGAATATTACGAAGCCTTAGAGCAATGGGGAGATGAGTTTGAAGCAGGAATGGGTGCTGAGTCAATTAAAGTGCTTTTACAGGATTTAGACCTAGATTCTGAAATAAAAGTTCTACAGGAAGAAATACCTCAAACTAGATCTGAAGCTAAAATTAAGAAGATTACAAAAAGGTTAAAACTTTTAACATCTTTTAAAAATTCTGGAAATAAACCTGAATGGATGGTTCTTGAGGTGCTTCCTGTACTGCCTCCAGATTTAAGACCTCTTGTACCTTTAGAAGGTGGAAGATTTGCTACTTCAGATTTAAATGACTTATACAGAAGAGTAATTAATAGAAATAACAGACTAAAAAGATTATTAGACTTAAACGCTCCAGACATTATTACAAGGAATGAAAAAAGAATGCTTCAGGAGTCTGTGGATGCGCTCTTAGATAACGGAAGAAGAGGTAGGGCGGTAACAGGAACAAATAAAAGACCTTTGAAGTCTCTAGCTGACATGATTAAAGGAAAACAAGGAAGGTTTAGGCAAAATCTTTTAGGAAAAAGAGTTGATTATTCGGGCAGATCAGTCATTGTAGTGGGACCTACCTTGAAACTCCATCAATGTGGACTTCCAAAGAAAATGGCTCTTGAACTTTTCAAACCTTTTGTTTTTGGGAGGCTTCAAGATTTAGAGATGGCAAGTACTATAAAACTTGCAAAGAAGATGGTGGAACGAGAAGAACCAGAAGTTTGGGATATCTTAGCTGAAGTTATTAGAGAACACCCTGTTTTGCTAAATAGAGCACCTACTCTTCACAGACTTGGTATCCAAGCTTTTGAGCCAGTACTTGTTGAAGGGAAGGCAATACAGCTCCATCCACTAGTATGTAAAGCTTATAACGCAGACTTTGATGGAGACCAAATGGCTGTTCATGTGCCTCTGACCATAGAAGCTCAGTTAGAGTGTAGAGCCCTTATGATGGCTACAAATAATATTCTTTCACCGGCAAATGGAAAACCTATTATTGATCCCTCACAAGATGTAGTTTTGGGTATTTATTATATGACCAGAGAAAAGGTTAATGTAAAAGGTGAAGGACAGGTACTTTCTTCTCCTGAAGAGGCAAACAGGGCATTTCAACTCAATGCTATTGATCTTCATGCCAAAATTAAAGTGAGATTAAGGCCTAATAAACTTCCTGAAGAAAATACTCAGATTGTTGAAACAACTCTAGGAAGAACTCTCCTTTATGAGCTCCTACCAGAAGGATTAGCTTTTAGCTCTATTAATAAAACTCTAGACAGTAAAGAGATTTCATCCTTAATAGATTCTAGCTATAGAAAATGTGGTTTAAAGAAAACTGTTGTTTTCGCTGATAGGCTTATGTATTTGGGATATGAATTTTCTACTAAATCAGGAGCTTCTTTATGTGTAGATGATTTTGTAATACCACAAGAAAAAGAAACTTTTGTACAAGAGGCTGAAAAAGAAGTTAAGGATATAGAGGCTCAGTTTGCTTCAGGTTTAGTTACAAAAGGAGAGAAGTACAACAAGGTTATAGATATCTGGTCTAGAGCAAACGAAATGATAGCTAAATCTATGATGGACAATATATCTACAGAGGAAGTTACTGACGCAGAAGGTAAGTTAATAAATTCGGACTCTTTTAATTCTGTATTTATGTTTGCCGACTCAGGAGCAAGAGGGTCTCCTGCTCAAATAAGACAATTAGCTGGAATGAGAGGACTAATGGCTAAACCAGATGGTTCAATTATTGAAACACCTATTACGGCTAACTTTAGAGAAGGTTTAACTGCTCAGCAATACTTTATTTCAACACATGGAGCTAGAAAGGGATTAGCAGATACTGCACTCAAGACTGCTAATTCTGGTTACTTAACTAGAAGGTTAGTAGACGTTGCACAAGATTTAGTAGTAAGTGAAGAGGACTGCAAGACAAAAAATGGAATTGTTATGAGGTCTATTATTGACGGTGGAGAGGTCATTGTTCATTTGGGAGATAGGGTTTTAGGAAGGACCGTTGCAGAAGACGTTATAGGTACAAATGAGAAGGATGTTCTTCTAAAAAAAGGCACTGTTATTGACGAAGACTTGGTAGAGAAGCTTGATGATTTAGGGGTTTATGAGATAAAAGTAAGATCTGCTATTCATTGTGAGACTATATATGGTGTATGTAGTAAATGTTATGGGCGAGACCTAGGAAGAGGACATGAATCTAACATAGGGGAGGCTGTAGGTATAGTTGCAGCTCAATCTATTGGAGAACCTGGTACTCAATTAACTATGAGAACTTTTCATATAGGTGGAGCAGCTTCAGGAACATCTGCTGAAGATAAAGTTGAATCAGGTATTGATGGAAAAATAATTTATGACTGTAGAGTTATTAAAAGGAAAGATAGTACTTTTGTAGTTTTATCTCAATCTTCAGAAATAAATGTCGAAGATATGAATGGAAGAGTTATTGAAAGGCATAAGCTTCCTTATGGAACAATTCTAAATTTTGCTTCGGGGTCTAAAATAAAACAAGGCGATGTTCTGGCTAAATGGGATCCCTTGACAAGACCAATAATTGCAGAAGTAGCTGGTAAGGCTAAATTTGTTGATATAGATGATGGTATTACTGCAAGATTACAAACTGATGATTTAACTGGCCTGTCAAATATAGAAATTATTGACCTTTCTGAGAGACCTAAAGGAGAGGCTCAAGATAAGAAACCTGCAATCCAGATAGTTGATGGTAGAGGAAAAGAAAAAACACTTCCTGAATCAGATGCTCCTGCAAATTACCCACTTCCAGGTAATGCTTTCTTGCAGCTAAATGATGGACAAGATATTGAATCAGGTAGTGTAATAGCCAGAATTTCTCAGGAATCAGCAAAGACTAAAGATATTACTGGAGGACTTCCTAGGGTAGCAGACCTATTTGAAGCAAGGAAGCCTAAAGAGGCTGCAATTCTTGCTCAAGCATCTGGAATAGTGTCTTGGGGTAAGCCTACAAAAGGAAAGGAGAGACTTGTTATAACTGAAGAGTCAGGAGAGGAGTTTGCTAATTTAATTCCTAAAACGAGGCATATAAATGTTTTTGAGGGGGAAAGGATAGAAAAAGGAGATATAGTTTCTGATGGACCTTTAAGTCCCCATGATATTTTGGAGCTAAGGAGTCTTGAAGAATTAACTGAATACGTAGTAAGTGGTATTCAGGAAGTATATAGACTTCAGGGAGTTACTATTAATGAAAAGCATATTGAAGTTATATTGCGTCAAATGTTAAGAAAGGTTGAAATCCTCGACGAAGGCGATTCAGATTTCATTCTTGGAGAGCAAGCAGAATTTTCGAGTGTTAGAGAAAAAAATAAAGAGTTAAAATCAAATAGAAAAGCTGAGATTAAATTTAAGAGAGTTCTGCTAGGAATAACCAAAGCTTCTCTAGCTACAGATTCCTTTGTATCAGCAGCTTCCTTTCAAGAGACTACTAGAGTTCTCACAGAAGCAGCAACTATAGGAAGAGTTGATAACCTTAGAGGCCTTAAAGAAAATGTAGTAGTTGGAAGGTTAATTCCGGCAGGAACTGGTTTAGCTTCTATTAATGATGACATAGAACCCGAAGAAGAGTTAGATACAGTTGATCTAGAAGAAGCTCTTAGTCAAGCACTTAAAGAAGAAAATGAGGATTGATTCATTGACTCTGCGAAAGGCTAAACTTAAAATGCGCCGCCTTGAAACTTGTAGATAACAATATATGTCAACAGTAAATCAACTTTTACGTAAACCTAGAAAAAGGAAGAAGGTTAAAACTGACGTTCCTGCATTGAAGGGTTCTCCTCAAAAAAGAGGTGTGTGCACAAGGGTCTATACAACAACTCCTAAAAAACCCAATTCTGCTTTAAGGAAGGTTTGCAAGGTAAGATTAACCTCTGGGTATGAGGTTATCTCTTATATAGGAGGAGAGGGACATAATCTCCAAGAACACTCAGTAGTGTTAATTAGAGGAGGCAGGGTAAAAGATTTACCTGGAGTGCGTTATCACACCGTTAGAGGTACTCTAGATACGGCAGGAGTAGATGATAGAAAACAAAGAAGATCCAAGTATGGGGCTAAAAAACCTAAATAAATAAAATGTCTAGAAGAAAAGCAGCACCTAAAAGAATAATATTACCTGACCCTAAATTTGGAAATTTGAAGGTAGCTAAGTTCATGAATCAGATAATGAAGCATGGAAAGAAATCTTTAGCTGAAAGTATTGTTTATGGTGCTTTTGATGAGATAGAAGCTAATGTAAAAAAAGAACCACTAGAGGTTTTCGAAAAAGCACTTGAAGAAGTTGGCCCTTCGGTTGAAGTTAAGGCAAGAAGGGTTGGAGGGGCTACTTACCAAGTACCCCTAGAAGTAAGGCCATCAAGAAGACAGGCTTTAGCTATGAGATGGCTGGTTAATAGTGCTAGATCAAGAAATGAAAAGACTATGACTTTGAAGCTAGCTAATGAGTTGTTAGATGCTAGTGAAGGAAAAGGCGAAGCTGTAAAGAAAAGAGAAGATACTCATAGGATGGCCGAAGCAAATAGAGCATTCTCTCATTTTAGATTTTAAAAGAATAAGAACTTAATAAAACATGGCAAGAACTACACCATTAGAGCTATATAGAAATATTGGAATATGTGCACACGTAGATGCAGGTAAGACGACAACCACTGAACGTGTTCTTTTTTATACAGGTATTTCTCATAAGATAGGAGAAGTCCACGATGGAGCTGCTGTTATGGATTGGATGGAACAAGAGCAAGAAAGAGGTATAACTATTACCTCAGCTGCTACTACTTGCTTTTGGAAAGGAACCTCTAGCCAATTTCCTGAACATAGAATAAATATAATTGATACTCCTGGTCATGTAGATTTTACAATTGAAGTAGAGAGATCTTTAAGGGTTCTAGATGGCGCTGTAGTTGTTTTTTGTGGAAGTTCAGGAGTGGAGCCGCAATCTGAAACAGTATGGAGGCAAGCAAATAGATATGAAGTGCCAAGAATTGCTTTTGTAAACAAGATGGATAGAGCAGGAGCTGATTTTCTTCGTGTTGTTGACCAGATAAAAGAAAGACTAGGTGCAAATCCAGTGCCTGTTCAGCTACCAATCGGAGCGGAAGATGACTTCAAGGGCGTAGTTGATCTAATACAAATGAAGGCTATCTACTGGAGTGAAGAAGATATGGGAACTTCTTTTTCTTTGGAGGATGTACCAGCAGAAATGACTGAAGAGGCTAATAAATGGCGTGAGAATATGGTTGAATCTGCTGCGGAAGCTAATGAAGCTCTCATGGATAAATACTTGGAAGAGGGAGACTTATCTGTAGAAGATATTAAGGAGGGTTTAAGAGAAAGGACTCTTCAGTCAGATATAGTAATAACTTTGTGCGGTTCAGCTTTTAAAAATAAAGGCGTTCAAACTCTTCTAGATGCAGTTATTGATTTTTTACCAGCACCTAATCAAATAAAGCCAGTTTCAGGTATTCTTGATAGCGACGGAACAGAAGGATTAAGAAAAGCAGATGATGAAGAACCTTTTTCTGGTCTTGCCTTTAAGATTGCTACTGATCCATTTGTGGGTTCTCTTACTTTCGTTAGAGTTTATTCAGGGACATTAAATTCAGGAGATTCGGTATTCCTTCCTATGAAAGGTAAGAAAGAAAGAATAGGAAGGATGTTACAAATGCATTCAAATAATAGAAAAGAAATAGATGAAGTTAGAGCTGGGGATATTTGTGCGGTTATAGGTTTAAAACAAGCTGTTACAGGTGAAACTCTTTGCGATGAAAAAAATCAAATAGTTTTGGAAGAAATGAATTTTCCTGAACCAGTAATATCGGTAGCAGTCGAACCTAAAACGAAAGAAGATCAAGAAAAAATGGGGATTGCGTTGGGTAGATTAGCTCAAGAAGATCCGTCTTTTAAGATGAGAACTGATGAAGAGTCTGGTCAAACTATAATATCTGGAATGGGAGAGCTTCATTTAGATGTCTTGGTAGATAGGATGAAACGCGAATTTAATGTAGAAGCAAATATGGGTAAACCTCAAGTTGCTTACAGAGAAACTATAAGGAAATTAGTTGAACAAGAAGCAAAATTTGTAAGACAGTCTGGTGGAAGAGGTCAATATGGCCATGTATACATACGTCTAGAACCACTAGTTTCAGAAGAAGAAAACTATGAATTTGAAAATAAAATAGTAGGGGGCGCTATTCCAAGAGAATTTATTCCAGCTGTTGATAAAGGTTGTCAGGAACAAATGGAAGCTGGAGTCATAGCAGGATATCCTCTAGTAAATGTAAAGGTTACGTTATATGACGGTTCCTTTCATGATGTAGATTCAAGTGAAATAGCTTTTAAAGTAGCAGGTTCAATGGCTTTCAAAGAAGGTTCTCTTAAAGCTGATCCAGTTTTATTAGAACCCATCATGAATCTTGAGGTTGTTACCCCAGAAGAGTATATGGGTGATGTGGTAGGCGATTTAAGCAGAAGAAGAGGTGTAGTGGGTGGTATGGATGATGGACCCTCAGGCAAGGTTATTACAGGAGAAGTTCCTTTAGCTGAGATGTTTGGCTATGCAACGGACTTACGTTCTGCTACGCAAGGAAGAGCAACTTTTACGATGGAACCGTTAAAATATCAAGAAGTTCCTCCAAATGTAGCAGAGGCAGTTATAAGTAAGAATGAATAGCTTATGATTAAAATTCTAAAAAGCCTTCTTCTAGAAGGCTTTTTTGTATATTTATATTGACACTTTTGTCCCAGAAAACTAGAATTTGCGCACTTTTTTGATGGTTGGGCTCTTATCTTGCTCTAAAAGGTAGATTCGAGCCTTTTTTTAATCTTAAACTTACTCTTTTTTTGAGTAAAGTTTTTTAACTTCTATATGGAAGAGGAGATGAATCGTGCTGAATCAAAGCATAAGAATAAGACTTAAGGCTTTTGATCATAAGTTAATTGATAAGTCAGCAAAAGAAATTGTTGAGACTGTTAAGAGGACTGGTGCAAAAGTTAAGGGACCTATTCCTATGCCAGTTAAGAAACATAAGACCACAATTCTTATTTCTCCTCATAAAGATAAAGATGCTAGAGATCAATATGAGATAAGGACTCATAAAAGAACGTTAGATATTCTTGAACCTTCAGAAAAAACTCTTGATGCTCTAACAAAACTAGAGCTGTCTGCTGGTGTAGTTGTACAAATAAGTTTGGATGAGGTGTAACTGTGAGCTTAGGGTTAGTAGGAAAAAAACAAGGAATGAGTCGCTTCTTTACAGAAGAAGGAAGTGCATTCCCAGTTACAGTAATTAGTATTGAGCCCAATACAATAACCCAAATAAAGACTGTCGAGATAGATGGTTACAATTCCATTCAGGTTACTACTGGAAGCAAAAAAGAAAAGAAAGTTAATAAAGCTATAAATGGTCATTTCAATAAAGCTTCTGTTCCTCCAGGTGAAGGATTATGGGAGTTTGCAATAGAAGAAGAGGATTTAGAAAAAATAAAAATAGGTCAAAGCATTTCTTTGGAGGTATTAAAAGAAGGTCAAAAAGTTGATGTTTCAGGAACATCTAAGGGTAAGGGGTTTGCTGGAACAGTTAAAAGATGGAATTTTAAAATGCAAGATGCAACTCATGGTAATTCCTTATCTCATAGAGCCCCTGGCTCAATTGGACAATGTCAAACCCCTGGAAGAGTTTGGAAAGGTAAGAAAATGTCTGGTCATATGGGAGATGAAACAGTAACAGTGCAAAACTTAAAAATTATTTCTCTGGATTTAGAAAATAATCTAATTTTAGTAAAAGGATCGGTTCCTGGACATACTGGATCTAGGATATTTTTAAAACCCTCTAAAGGCGAAGTACTAGAGTTAATTCCAGCAGAAACCCAACCAGAAGAAACCCAACCAGAAGAAACCCAACCAGAAGAAACCCAACCAGAAGAAACCCAACCAGAAGAAGACCAGGCAAAAGAAATAAAGGGAACTAAAGAATAGAAATGAAAATTCAAGTACTTAATCAAACAGGAGGTAAGGATTCAGAAATAGAATATTCTGATTCTTTACTGCCTAAATTTTATAATGACGATCTAGTACATCAGTTTCTTTCTACGTATATTGATAATTCACACCAAGGTACAAAAGGTCAAAAGAATAGATCTGCAGTCAGGGGAGGTGGAAGGAAACCTTGGAGACAGAAAGGTACTGGGAGAGCAAGAGCAGGAACAATAAGAAGTCCAATTTGGAGATCGGGAGGAGTTACCTTTGCTAAAGTTTATAAACCAAAGAAGAAAAAGAAGATTAATAAAAAAATGTATAGATCTGCTTTGAGGTCTATTCTATTAAAGCTAATAAATGAAGAAAGATTATTAGTTATTACTTCCATAGAGATTAATGAACCTCCAACAACTTCTCAAGTAAGAAATATTTTATTGAATCTTAACTTATCAAATGCTGTGTTCGTTTTAGCAGAAAAAGATAAAAAATTTGAATTAGCTTCTAAGAATTTATTTAATACTAAGGTACAGACAGTACATTCCTTAAATCCTGTTGAAATTATAAATTCTGAAAAAGTAGTTATTACAGCCTCAGCTCTTAACTTGTTACAAGAGGTACTTCTAAAATGAAAAAACAAGTTTTTGAAGTTATTAAATCTTCACATGTAACTGAGAAGGTATCAGATCTGACTTCTGCTTCTAATCAATATGCTTTCAAAGTGAAAAAAGACTCTAGCAAAAGAGAGATTAAAAAAGCAGTAGAAGAAACTTTTTCTGTAACTGTAGAAAAGGTAACTGTCATTAAAGTGAAAGGAAAGGTTAAGCGTTCTAAGTATAGGGCGAAGAAAAGATCAGACTGGAAAAAAGCTTATGTTCGCTTAGCTGAAGGTCAAGCAATAGAGACAGGAATAGAGTAATGGCTAACCAGATAATTAAATCAAAACCTACTTCTGCCGGTAGAAGGTTTAGATCTTGGGTCTCAAGAGATGGCCTTAGTAAAGATACCCCTGTCAAATCTTTGCTTGAAAGAAAGAAGCAGAGAGCAGGAAGAAATAATAAGGGTAGAATTACTTCAAGGCACAGAGGAGGCGGCCATAAGAAACACTATAGGATTATTGACTTTAAAAGAGATAAAGATTCAGTAAAGGCTAAAGTAGAAAGGTTAGAATATGACCCTAATAGAACAGCTAATATTGCTCTAGTTTTATATGAAGATGGAGAAAGAAGGTACATTGTAGCCCCAGAAAACTTAGTTGTTGGCGATCTAATAGAATCAGGTCCTTCTTCACCAATCTCAGTGGGAAATTGTCTTCCTTTATCTAATATGCCCTTGGGAACAGTTGTGCATTGTATAGAGATGTTCCCAGGAAAGGGGGCTCAAATAGCTAGAAGTGCAGGGTCTTCAGCTCAAATCTTAGCTATTGAAGGAAGATATACCACCATTAGATTAAGAAGCGGAGAGGTCCGTAAGGTCCTTTCTGATTGCAAGGCAAGCGTAGGTGCGGTTTCTAATTCTGAGCATGCTTTAAGGTCGGTAGGTAAAGCAGGAGCTAAAAGATGGTTAGGCAGAAGACCAAAAGTAAGAGGAGTAGCAATGAACCCTATAGACCATCCTCATGGAGGAGGAGAAGGGAAGACTTCTGGTGGTAGGCATCCTGTTAGCCCTTGGGGAGTGCCAACCAAGGGATTTAGGACAAGAAAGAAGAAAAAGAAAAATAGTTTAATAGTTAGAAGAAGGTACCAATAAAATGCCTAGATCATTAAAAAAAGGCCCATTTGTAGATTTACATTTATTAAGAAAGGTAGAGAAAGCTGCTAATAATAATGATAAAAAACCTATAAAAACATGGTCAAGAAGATCTCTTATTACTCCTTTGATGGTTGGGCTAAATATCGCTGTACATAATGGAAGACAGCATGTACCCATTTTTATCCAAGAAGATATGGTGGGACATAAACTGGGTGAATTTGTTTTAACAAGGACCTTTAGGGTCCATTCTGGAGACAGAAAGTCTGTTACATAAGATTATGACTGAAGTAAGCGCCAAATTAAGGAGTGCAAGGGTTTCAAGCCAGAAGGCTAGACTTATTGCTGACCAAATTAGAGGTAAAAATGTTGGTGATGCACTAGATTTTTTAACCTTCGGCATACAAAAATCGGTACCTATATTTAAAAAAGTTTTGGAATCAGCAATAGCAAATGCAGAACATAATCAAGGCTTGGATATAGATAGGTTATTTGTTTCTAAAGTATTCGTAGATGAAAGTTTTACTATGAAGAGAATTAGACCTAGAGCTAGAGGTAGAGCAGATAGATATTTTAAACGAAGTTGTAACATACAATTATTTTTAAAGGAAAAGGATTAATATGGGTCAAAAAGTACATCCTATTGGATTCCGTCTAGGGATAACTAAATCGCATAACTCAAATTGGTATGCTGAAAAAAGTAACTATAGAGAAAGCTTGCTGAAAGATATTGAGGTTAGGGATCATTTAACTAAACAATTAGCGCATGCTTCTGTTGGTAGAGTGGAAATTGAAAGAACAGCTGATAATGCACGAGTTTTTATTCATACAGCTAGACCTGGGATAGTGATAGGAAAGAAAGGAGAAGACATTGATAGAATGCGTGAAGAAATCACTAAGATGATGGGTATTCCTGTTACTTTAAGTATTCAAGAAATTAGGAAGCCTGATTTGGATGCTAAATTATTAGCAGATAGTGTTGCTCAGCAATTAGAAAGAAGAGTGATGTTTAGAAGAGCCATGAAAAGAGCTGTACAGAATTCTATGAGACAAGGAGCTAAAGGAGTCAAAATTAGAGTTGCTGGTCGATTGGGAGGAGCTGAAATAGCTAGAGCAGAGTGGCATAAAGAAGGAAGAGTGCCTCTTCATACCCTTAGAGCTGATGTAGATTATGGGTTATCTGAAGCTAGAACTACTTATGGAATTATAGGAGTTAAGGCTTGGGTTTTTAGAGGAGAGGTTTTAGAGCCTACTCTAGGAGACAAGAAGGAATAAATTATGTTTATACCTAAAAGAACTAAATATAGGAAACAGCAGAAAGGCAGAAATACAGGTAATGCCAATAGAGGAAATTCTATAAATTTTGGTACCTATGCTCTTAAAGCTACTACAAGAGGTCAAATCACTTCTCGTCAAATAGAGGCAGCAAGAAGGGCAATGACAAGAAAAGTTAAAAGAGGGGCCAAGATATGGATTAGAGTCTTTCCTGACAAACCTATAACAAAAAAACCTCTTGAAGTAAGACAAGGGAAAGGCAAGGGAAACGTAGAGTATTGGGTTTGTCCTATAAAGCCAGGAAAGATACTTTATGAGATGGAGGGAGTCGAGGAAGACCTTGCAAAAGAAGCTTTTAATCTTGCTGCAGCCAAAATACCTGTACAAACAACCTTTATAAAGAGAGTTTAAAGATGGCTAAAAAGAAATCTATATTGTCCGGAAAAAAGAAATCTGATTCAGCTAGTTCAAGTGGAGTAAATGAATTGAAAAAAGAACTTCTAGAATTAAGGTTGGCACTATCATTGGGACAGGCAAATAATTTTCATAAGATTAAAGAGCTAAAAAAATCTATTGCAAGAATAAAAACAGCAGACAGGATAAATTTAGAGGCAATTAGTAATGACAAATAAAGTAGTTAGACAGAAAACAGGTTTAGTCGTTAGCTCTTCTAGAGATAAAACAATTACTGTTTTAATCGAAAGAAAAGTGAAGCATCCTTTGTATAGAAAGATAATGAGAAGATCTACTAAATTGCACGCTCATGATGAAGAAAACAAATGCTCTGAGGGAGATGTTGTCACCATCCAAGAGAGTAAACCTTTCTCCAAAACAAAGTCATGGACATTAATTGACATTGAGCAAAAGAATAAGACAGTAGAGTAAAGTAGCATGATACAAGAACAAACTTACTTGCAAGTTGCTGATAATAGCGGCGCTAGAAAGCTAATGTGCATTAGGGTTTTGGGGGGCTCTAAGAAAAGATATGCGAGAGTTGGGGATATAGTAAAAGTATCCGTAAAGGAAGCTATACCAACAGGAAGAGTAAAAAAAGGAGAGGTTATAGACGCAGTAATTGTTAGAACCAAGAATAAGTTAAGAAGACCAGATGGCTCTTCTATAAGATTTGATGAAAATGCAGCAGTATTAATTAATGCTCAGAAGCAGCCTATAGGGACAAGAGTGTTCGGACCTATCTCAAGGGAACTCAGGAGTGAAGAATTTATGAGGATTGTGTCTTTAGCTCCGGAGGTTTTATAACATGAACAGAATTAAGCAAGGTGATGAAGTTATTGTTATATCTGGAAAGGATAAGGGAAAACAAGGAGTGGTTATTAGTCTTGAGAAAAGTGGAAAATGTTTAGTTAGAGGAATAAAAATGGTTAAAAGGCACACAAAACCAAATCCTCAAGCTGGCATTCAGGGTGGTGTAATTGAGAAAGAATCTATGATAGATCTTTCTAATATAGCTATATTTAATCCCAGTTCAAAAAAACCTGATGGAGTTTCTATAAAGGTTTCTGAAAATGGAAAAAGATATAGGGTCTTTAAGTCTAACGGAAAGGAAATTAAGCAGTGATACCTTTAAAAGAACATTATTCAGAGAAAGTTATTCCAGAACTTAAGCAAACTCTAGGAGTTAGTTCTAATATGGCTGTGCCTAAGATAACTAAAGTAACACTTAATATGGGTGTCGGAGAAGTTTTAAATGATAAAAAAATACTAGAGAAGGCCGTTGAAGATTTGGGGTTAATAAGCGGTCAAAAACCTCTTATTACAAAGGTGAGGAAATCTGTAGCTAATTTTAAAATAAGGGATGGAATGCCAATTGGATGTAAGGTTACTTTGAGAGGTGACAGAATGTATGACTTCTTGCAAAGGTTACTAGGTGTAGCAATACCTAGAGAAAGAGATTTTAGGGGTTTGAATGTAGATTCTTTTGACGGTAGAGGAAATTATTCTATTGGAATTAAAGAACACATCATCTTTCCAGAAATAGATTACGACAAAGTAGATAAAATAAGAGGTATGGATATCTCTATTTCAACTACAGCAAAAGATAATAATGAAGGCGAATTGCTCTTAAGAGCAATGAACTTTCCTTTTAAAAATTAGAGGTATTTAGGTATGGCCAAAACATCAATGATTGCTAGAGAGAGGAGAAGAGAGAAGACAGTAAAAAGGTTTGCTAAAAAGAGAGCTGAACTTAAGGAATTGATTAGAAATCCTTCAACTCCAGATGAAGAAAGAATTCTAGCTCAGAATAAGTTACAGAAATTACCTAGAGATGCTAATCCTATTAGGTTGCAAAGAAGATGTTCTTTAACTGGAAGGCCTCATGCCGTTTATAGGAAGTTTGGATTAGGAAGAAATAAGCTAAGAGAGTTAGCAATGAAAGGAGATATTCCTGGTTTAGTCAAATCAAGTTGGTAGAAAGAATTATGAGTTTACAAGATCCCATTTCAAACCTTCTAAGCAGTATAAAGAATGCACATTCTAGGAATAAGGACGGCTTAACCGTTCCTTCTTCTTCACAAAAAGTAGAACTATTGAAAGTTTTTCAAAAAGAAGGCTATATAGATTCCTTTAAGGCCACCGAATCAGAGAAACCAGAATTATCTATAAAATTAAAGTATTTTAAGAACAAACCAGTAATAAAAGAATTAAAAAGAGTTAGTAAGCCTGGCTTAAGGGAATATGTTGGGAAGAATGAGGTGCCTTTAATTAAAGGTGGTCTTGGAATGGCAGTTATTTCCACCAGCAAAGGGTTAATGACAGATAAAGAAGCTAGAGAAGCTGGATTAGGTGGTGAGGTAATTTGTTCAATATTCTAGAATTATGGCTAAGACTTATTTAAAACCGATATCTATACCTTCAGACACTGATTTAAGTTTAGAAGGTAGTGAACTTATTGCTAAAGGCAAATTAGGTGAGCTTTCTATTGAAATTCATTCAGATGTCAATGTGACTTTAGATAAAGAAAATATTTCATTTTCACCAAAAAATGATCAGCCTGAAACCGCAGCCCTCACAGGAACTATGAGGGCGTTATCTAATAATTTAGTAAAAGGAGTATCTGAAGGCTTTGAGAGGAAGTTAGAGATTAATGGAGTGGGTTACCGAGCTAAACTATCAGGAGAAAAACTTGAATTAAGCTTAGGGTTTTCGCATCCAGTAGTATATGAATTACCAAAAGGGGTTTCAGCAGAAGTTCCTTCTCAGACTGAAATTGTCCTAAAATCTACTAACAAACAATCTATAGGACAGGTTGCTTCAGAAATCAGGGCATTTAGGCCTCCTGAACCTTACAAAGGAAAGGGAGTTAAATACAGCGATGAAGTCATTAAACGGAAAGAATCTAAGAAGGCATAATTATGAATAGTAAAAAAATTATAGCTAGAAAACGTAGATCTAAAAAAACTAGATTCAAAATTCAGTTAAATGATTTACATCGTTTAACAGTTTTTAGATCTAATCAGCATATATATGCCCAGGTTCTTATTAACAATGGATCTGAGGTAGTAGCTTCTGCTTCTACTAATGAATCTAATACTAGAAGTAAGAATAACGGAAATATCGAAGCAGCATCCAAAGTAGGAAAGTTAATTGCAGAGAGAGCAATAGAAAAAGGGATTAAAGAAGTTGCTTTTGATAGATCTGGGTATAAATATCATGGGAGAGTTAAAGCATTAGCAGATGCAGCTAGAGAGGCAGGGTTGTCCTTCTAGAAATTTACTAAAATTAAATAAATGGAAAATACTATAAATACAGAAAATCTTGGATCAGAAGTTCTAGAAGAGAAATTAGTCCAAGTAAATAGAGTTGCTAAGGTTGTCAAAGGAGGAAGAATCTTTGGTTTTACAGCTGTTACTGTTGTTGGTGATGGAAATGGAAGAGTTGGATATGGAAGAGGTAAAGCCAGAGAAGTCCCTATAGCAATTCAAAAAGCTTTAGATAACGCAAGAAGAAACATGGTAACTATAGATTTAAAGGGTAATACAATTCATTATTCTTTAAAGTCAAAACATGGATCTTCTGTCGTATTTATGAAGCCTGCAGCAAAAGGAACCGGAGTAATAGCGGGTGGCGCAATGAGAGCAGTTCTAGAGTTAGCCGGGGTGCAGGATGTTTTAGCTAAATGCTATGGCTCAACAACACCAGTAAACGTAGTACAAGCAACTCTAAAAGCGCTTAAAGAAATGGAGTCACCTAAGCTAGTTAAAGAGAGACTGGGGAAATAGGGCAATGAATTCAAAAGTCTTAGAAGTAGTGCTAGTTAAGAGCTTGATAGGATCAAAGAAATTTCAGAAGAGCAGTGTAAATGGATTGGGGCTCAAGAAAATAGGACAAAAAGTAACAATTAACGATACCCCAGAGAATAGAGGAATGATTAACAAAGCAAAACACCTTTTAGAAGTAAATGAAGGAAAATAGTTAAGGTTATCTATGAAATCAAATACATTAAAGCTTAATAATCTTTCACCCAACAAGGAAAGGGTAAGTAAGAAAAAAAGAAAAGGAAGAGGTCCTGGAAGTGGTTTAGGCAAAACAAGTGGAAGAGGGCATAAAGGACTAGGTTCAAGGTCAGGGGGCAAAGTAAGGGCAGGATTTGAAGGTGGACAAATGCCTTTGCAGAAAAGAGTCCCTAAGTTTGGATTTTTTTCAAGAAAGAGAAGGCTTACCCAACAAGTAAGACTATCCTCTCTTGTTAGTATTGGACAGGAAGAAATAGATATAAATCTACTGAAGGAAAAAGATTTAATTAAGGTTAATACTAATAGAGTCAAGGTGTTTAAAGATACCGATTCTTGTTCAAAACTTATACTAAAAGGAATTAATGTTTCAGCTTCAGTTAGAGATCTAATTGAGGGTTCAGGTGGGAAAGTAGAAGAGTAGATATGTCGACTAATCCTTCTTTAAATCAAACAAAAGGCCTCTCTGAGTTATGGGCAAGATTGAGGTTTGTATTGCTTGCAATTATTATTTACAGAATAGGCACTCATATACCTATTCCTGGAATAGATCCTGATAAATTAGCCTCGCTATTCCAACAAAATCAAGGAACACTTTTAGATCTTTTCAATATGTTTTCCGGCGGTGCCTTGGAGAGAATGAGCATCATGGCTTTAAATATCATGCCTTATATAACTGCTTCAATCATAATGAGCTTAATGGAAGGAACCAACCCTTCTTTGAAAAAAAGGTTTAGAGAAGAAGGTGAAGAAGGCAGAAGGTTAAGAACTTCTTATGTACGTTACGGAACTGTAGGATTAGCCTTATTGCAATCAAGTGGATTGGCTCTGGGTTTACAAAATCAAGGTCTTGCATTGGACCCAGGCCCATTATTTCAGTTAACAGCTGTCGTATCATTGGTTACTGGTACCGTTTTCCTTATGTGGTTAGGTGAGCTTGTTACAGAAAGAGGGATAGGTAATGGTATATCTATAATTATTTTTTCTAGTATTGTTGCAGGACTTCCAAGGGCAATTGGTCAGGCATTTGAGGGAGCAAGACAAGGAGATATAAACCTCCTATTGCTCCTATCTATAGGACTTATAGCAATAATTGCAGTAGCTTTTATTGTCTGGGTAGAAAGAGGGCAAAGAAGAGTTACTGTGAATTATGCTCGAAGACAACAAGGCAGAAAAATGGTCCAGGCTCAAACTTCTTATCTTCCAATGAAATTAAATCAAGCTGGTGTTATTCCTGCAATCTTTGCTAGTAGTCTACTTTTATTTCCAGCTTCAGCTTCTACTTGGTTCGGCCAAGGGGAGGGTTTTGAGTGGCTACAGGAAATAGCTTTAGCCTTAGGACCAGGTCAGCCTTTATATGTAATACTTTTTTCTATACTAATAGCATTCTTTTGTTTTTTTTACACTGCTCTGCAATTTGATTCTAAAGACATATCAGAAAATTTAAGAAGATCAGGTGCTTACTTACCTGGAATTAGGCCTGGTGAACAAACAGCTGATTATATAGATACTGTAATGACTAGATTGACTGTTTGGGGTTCGGGATATCTTATTTTAGTTTGTCTAATGCCTCAGTTTCTAATTGTTTCTGCAAATGTTCCTTTTTATTTAGGAGGTACTTCATTGCTTATTGCTGTTGTTGTAGTTATGGATTTTATGGCTCAAGTCCAATCACATTTAATGTCTAGACAGTATGAATCTTTAATGAAGAAAGCCAACCTTGGCGGGTTAGGAAATAATACGCTAGGAGGAAGATAGAAATGAAAGTGCGTGCTTCAGTAAAAAAGATTTGTAGAAATTGTAAATTAGTAAAAAGGAAGGGTCGTATATA
>MDSY01085381.1_pt1 | contig 24622 bp, 15 predicted proteins | sample 811131 | NCBI WGS metagenome assembly MDSY01 (sample SAMN05326643, study PRJNA326480) | marine metagenome | isolation source: seawater | place: Atlantic Ocean: South West | collected 2010
AGGAAGAACATGAAAAAATTAAAATAGTAAATATCGAAACAGTTATTTTTTTAATAAGATTCATAAACTTAATTTATTGATTTAGTGGAACTTAAAAAAGAAAATTACGTTTTTTGATTTAAAGTAAAAAATAATTAGATAGATTTAATTATAATTATCTCTTGTAAATATTAAATTATATGGATAAATTCAAAATTCCTATGCTGCATAAGATAAAAAATCCTTTAACTTAAGATATTTTGATTTTTTATTGTAATATCTATATCTGATTCCTTAAATATTGGTGTTTCAGATTGTGTAATTTTAATATTCTGTTTGAGAACTCCAAATGTTGAGTCTATTAAACCTTTATCTGCTGATACTAGTCAATTTTTGATCAGATGTGATTTTTTCAATTTTCTAAAATATACCCTACTCTCCCATGGATTTAATTGATCAGATTGTTTATGCATATAATTTGACATCAATAAACTAAAACTGTTGTCCACGTAATTAGTGAATTCTTGTTGAATAGAACTAAAATTATGTACCACGACGAATTCATTTGTATCATCCCAACGTTTATAAAAAAACATATTAGGGTCTTGTGGAGCAAGATCTTCATAATTTCCATAGACAAGAGTTACATTTTCTTTTCGAAAAGCAATAAGTTTACGATAATAATGCAAGATGGATTCTGATTCATTTTCTTGTACGGCAACATTGATTTTTTTGTAATTTTCGTTGATAGGAATCCAAGGATTGCCGGAGGAAAAACCTCCATTTTTCGATTGATCCCACTGCATAGGTGTTCTTGCGTTATCTCGGCTTTGACAATGAACAGCCCTCAAGAAAACATTCATATTTTTTCCATTGACGAGTGCATCTTGCCATGCATTTTGAGATTCAATATCATCATAGTCTTCAATAGAGGCATGGGCGATGTTGGTCATGCCAATTTCATCTCCTTGATACACATAGGGTGTTCCTCTCAAAGTCATCAATAAGGTAATTAATAATTTTGCTGATTGCACATGGTATTCTTTATCGTTTCCAAATCGGGACACAATTCGCGAAAAATCATGATTTCCGAGAAATATACTGTTCCAGCCGTCAGCAGCTAAAGCTTCATCCCATTCCCGAAAAATAGTCTTAAACCGAACCAAGTCAAGAGGTATTGGATCATATTTACCTTCTGGACCAAAGTCAATAGTGAGATGATCAAAATGAAAAATCATATTAAGTTCTTTTTCTTTGGCAGCTACATACCTAGGACCATGAACCAAATTTACACCAGGTCCTTCACCAACGATAACCACATCATAATTTGAAAGAACCTTTCTGTTCATTTCTTTCAAAAATTCATGGACTCTTGGACCATTTGCATAAACTTTTTCCATAACATCAATAAAAGAAAGTGTCTCAGAAACATCATCGAATTCTTGACGTTTAGAAATTAAGGAGATCACATCCATCCTAAAACCGTCTACTCCTTTAGCCAACCAAAAATCTAAGATTGCATAAATTTCCTCTCGAACGATAGGGTTTTCCCAGTTCAAATCGGGCTGTTTTTGAGTATAAAGATGAAAGAAATATTCTTCGGTTGCAGTATTCCATTTCCAAGTGCTCCCATTAAATACTGATTGCCAATTATTTGGAGGAAATCCTTTGTCACCTTCTTTCCATATATAGTAATCATGATAAGGATTTGACTTGCTTTTTTTGGCTTCTTGAAACCAAAAGTGCTCATCAGAAGAATGATTAACAACAAGATCCATGATAAGTTTTAGACCTCTTGAATGAATGTTTTTCAACAGTAAATCAAAGGTTTCATTTCCACCAAAATCAACACTTATTTTTCGATAGTCTGAAATATCATAACCATTATCGTCATTTGGAGAGACATAGACTGGACAAATCCAAATCATAGTTACACCAAGGGATTGAATATAATCCAATTTTTCAATAATGCCGCTTAAATCACCCAAACCATTTCCCGTAGTATCATTATATGATCTAGGATAGATTTGATAGACAACAGCTTCTTTCCACCATTTTTTTTCCATTTGACTAAATTAGTGTAGTAAAAATAAGCTTCTCAATCTATTATAATAAAAGTGATTGAATAAATTATCTGATCTATGCCATATGAGAAAACAAATTCTGGTTGGTTATAAATTATTAGACTACAATACAATTTAATATCCTGAAGAAAAATTGTATTTTCATGATAATTATTAGACACCAACTTTATTATATACTATGCAAATTAACACAAATTATCCCAAGCTGCTTGAACCATTAGATTTAGGTTTTACAACCTTAAAAAACAGAGTTCTAATGGGGTCCATGCACACAATGTTGGAAGACATAGATGGTGGAATTCCTCGTCTCGCAGCTTTCTATGCGGAACGCGCAAAAGGGCAAGTTGGTTTAATTGTAACGGGTGGGGTTGCACCAAATAAACAAGGATTAGCGATACCAGTAGGAAATCCTTTAAATAACAAGATAGAAGCTGAAAAACACAAAGAGGTAACAAAAGCCGTACATGCTGAAGGTGGAAAGATTTGTATGCAAATCTTACATGTTGGTCGCTACGGCTATACCGCTGGGAATGTTTCGGCAAGTAATACCAAAGCACCAATTAGTCCATTCCCAGCTAGAGAATTAAGTAATGAAGAGGTTGAACAGACCATTCAAGACTATGTTCATTGTGCTAAAATGGCACAATTGGCGAATTACGACGGGGTCGAAGTTATGGGTTCAGAAGGGTATTTGATAAATCAATTTATCGTCAAAAAAACTAATTTACGTTCGGACGAATGGGGAGGTACATATAAAAATAGGATTAAATTTCCCCTTGAAATTATTCGTCGAACTCGAGAAGCAGTAGGAGAAAATTTCATTCTCATTTACCGTCTTTCCATGCTAGATTTGGTAGAAAGTGGAAGTACTTGGGAAGAAGTTGTTCATTTAGCAAAAGCCATTGAAACTGCTGGAGCGACTATCATCAACACTGGAATTGGATGGCATGAATCCCGTATTCCCACCATTGGAGCCGTTGTTCCAAAAGCCGGTTTTGCTTGGGTAACCAAAAAAATGATGGGAGAAGTAAACATACCTCTGATTACTACTAATAGAATCAATATGCCTGACGTTGCCGAACAGTTATTACATGAGGGTAGTGCCGATATGATATCGATGGCTCGTCCGTTTTTGGCTGACCCTGAACTGATACTAAAATCCATTGAAGGGAGATCCGAAGAAATCAATACATGTATTGCTTGTAATCAAGCCTGTTTAGACCATACCTTTACCATGCAAGTTTCTTCTTGTATCGTCAATCCAAGAGCGTGTCACGAAACCATTTTAGTACATGATCCTACAAAAAATAAGAAAAAAATTGCTGTTGTAGGAGCCGGTCCTGCTGGACTTGAGGTGGCAACTGTTGCAGCCAAAAGAGGGCATTCAGTTGTTTTGTTTGAAGAAAAAAATGAAATTGGTGGACAATTCAATATGGCAAAAATAATTCCTGGAAAGGAAGAATACGGACAAACCATTCGATATTATGATAGCATGTTAAAAAAATATGGAGTTGAAATACGCTTATCCACTCGTGCAGAAGAGTCGCAATTAATTAGCGAAGGCTATGACGAAATTGTTCTGGCAACAGGCGTAATACCGAGAAAGATTGAAATAGAAGGTGCCGATCACCCAAAAATATTGAATTATGTCGATGTACTCTATAAAAAGAAAACCGTTGGAGCTAAGGTTGCTATAATAGGTTCTGGAGGAATTGGCTTTGATATGGCGGAATATTTAGCACATGATATGGCACATGAATCCGTAAGTCTGAATACAAAAAAATACATGAAAGAGTGGGGAGTTGACATGACATATGCCAAAGGAGGATCTCTTGCGGAAGTCCCAATTCCATTAACCTCCCCCAGAGAAATATATTTACTCAAACGATCGAAAGGTAAACATGGAAAAAATCTTGGAAAAACCACGGGTTGGATTCACCGTGCAAGTTTAAACATGAAAAAAGTAAAAATGCTTTCTGATGTTAAATATACCAAAGTTGATGATCAAGGTTTACATATTTCTCATGGTGAAATACAAGAAATCCTTAATGTTGATAATGTAATTATTTGTGCTGGACAAGAATCCTTAAAAGAATTAGAAACTACCTTACTAAAAGAAAATCAAAATTTACATGTAATTGGTGGTGCAAATATAGCTGCACAATTGGATGCTAAAATGGCTATAAAAGAAGCGAGTGAATTGGCTGCCAAACTATAATTTTCTCTTTAGTAAATTGTAAAATAGTCTAAATCAAGGTTTTTTTTTATCTTAGATCAAAACGGTGAAAAATGTATTTAAACGATATTACTTCAAAAGAAATTATTCCAGGACTCCATGGAAAAATGGTTCATGGAGAAAAACTCAGCTGGGCTTTTTGGACCGTTGAAAAAGGTGCTGTGGTTTCAGAACACTCCCACCACCACGAACAAATTATGCATGTAATAGAAGGTGAATTTGAATTCACTCTTGGAGGAGAGACGAAAGTATATTCCAGTGGTGCCGTAGTGATTATTCCCTCTAATATTCCCCATGCTGGAATAGCCTTAACTCCCTGTCGCTTGATGGATGTTTTTAGTCCCGTGCGAGAAGAATACAAATAAAATATGAAAATTAATCTCAATGGTAAAAATGCTCTTATTGGCGGAAGTAGTAAAGGGATTGGACTTGCAATTGCCAAACGATTAGCAAAATCGGGTGCCAATGTTACTTTAATGGCACGGAGTGAAGCCCTTTTAAATGAAATTGTAGTCTCTCTGCCGACTAATAAAGGACAAACACATGGCTATTTAGTTGTCGATTTTTCTGATTTTAATGCCTTTAAAATACAAATGAACACTTTTTTTGCCGACAACTTCATCGATATTTTAATCAATAATACGCAAGGTCCAAGTGCCGGAAGTGCTATTGAAAAAGTGGTTGATGATTATCAAACCGCCTTTGATTTACTGTTTAAGTGTGCTGTATATACTAGCTCACTGGCACTAACCTCCATGCAAAAAAATCGTTGGGGGAGAATTATCAATATTGCTTCGATATCCGTTCGCGAACCGCTAAATTATTTAGCCCTTTCCAATAGTATTCGATCGGCTTTGGTGAGCTGGGGGAAAAGTTTATCCATAGATGTTGCAAAAGATAATATTACGGTTAACACTACATTAACCGGCTATTTTGATACGGATCGTATTGCACAACTCAATTCTGAAAAAGCAAAAAAGATGAATATTCCTGCAGACCAAGTCAGAAAAGAGATGGAGACTCAAGTACCCATGCAGCGAATTGGTGATCCGGAAGAATATGCTGCCCTGATTTGTTTTTTAGCCTCTAAACAGGCCAGCTATATTACAGGAACAAGTATACCTATTGATGGTGGATTATTGAAATCTTTTTAACCTTGAAAGGATAATGACAGAATATAACCTATATTTAATTACTTTTAAAATCTTAAAAAACAAGTATTTTAAAAAAAATATTGAGTATATGTAGGTAATAATTTTACTCTTTTTTTAAGTTGTATTTATAATTATCAAATAAAAAAAAATATAGCTACTTTATTAATTAAAAATGAAATCATGATATTCAAGCAATTAAAAAATTTATTATTAATCTTCTTGTTTTTAATAACTATTAAAGCTATTTCACAAGTAACTGAACGACCTTTTAATATTAATGATGCGATAAGTTTAAAAACAGTTAGAAGTCCTCAGATTAGCCCAGATGGCATGTGGGTTGCATTTACAGTTTCGGAATTAAACCTAGAAGAAGATAAATCCGAAATGCGTGTTTGGATGATTCCTGCAGAGGGTGGAGATGCAATAGCCATGACTTCGAAAGGTTATTCATCAAGTCAACCTAGATGGAGTCCAGACAACAAGCACCTTTCGTTTCTTGCGGCAAAAAATGATGGAAAGACCCAAGTATGGACCCTTAATCGTCAGGGTGGTGAATCTCAACAATTAACCAAAGTGATACAAGGAGTGTCAGGCCATGAATGGTCGCCGGATGGTAAAAGATTATTATTATCAATTCGAGATCCCAAACCTGAAGAGTTAACAAAGGATAAAAAAGATGATAAAAAGGCAAAACCATTTATAATTGATCGTCTTCAGTTTAAAAGAGATTATAAAGGCTATTTGGATCGATATAGAACGCATTTGTACACTTATGTACCTGGTGATTCTACTGTTACTCAAATTACATCTGGGGATTATGATGATACAAGTCCTGTTTGGAAACCTGATGGGAATTCAATTGCTTTTGTAAGTAATCGAACCGATAATCCTGATGGAAATAACAATAGTGATATTTGGATCGTATCTGCCGATAATACAGATAAAGGTCAAACGCTCTTGCAGGTAACTAAAAACGAAAATGCTGATAGATCACCAGAATGGAGCCCTGATGGAAACTATATTACCTACACTACTGTTACCGATAAAAAAGCAATTTGGTATGCAACGCAAAAATTAGCAATTATTTCAACAGCTGGAGGGAAACCAATATTTCTTGCAGAAAAATTAGATCGAAATATTAGCAGTCCTAAATTCTCCCCTGACGGAAAGGTTATTTATTTTATGCTTGAAGAAAGTGGCACTTCTAAGATCGCTTCGATTAGCCCCTCTGGTAAAAATTTCCGACGTATAATTAAGGGAGATATAAGTATTAGGGATTATGCAATGAATGAAAATTTTATTTTCCCATTATTGGGTAAGAGTTTACAGCCTCATGAATTATACAGATATAGAAATGATAAACTTACCAAGTTAACGGGATTAAATGATGCGATTATCTCATATATTCAGAAACCTATAGTCGAAAAAGTAACCTTTAAAAGTACTGACGGTACCGCAATTGAAGGTTTCATAGTTAAACCTATCGGATTTGATCCAACAATGAAATATCCTGCGATTCTTTGGAATCATGGGGGACCAGTTAGCCAATACGAATTTTCCTTTCATACAATTGCACAGCTTTTTGCTGCTAATGGCTATGTTACATTATTAATTAATCCCAGAGGATCCTCAGGATATGGACAGGCTTTCTCAGAGGTAATATTTGCAGATTGGGGAAATAAGGATTATCAAGATGTAATGGCAGGCTTAGACTATGCAATTGAATCTGGATATGTCGATACCGAGAGACTTGGAGTTGGTGGTTGGTCATATGGTGGAATGCTAACAAATTATGTTATTACTAAATCAGACAGATTTAAAGGAGCAATTTCAGGTGCTAGTGCAGCACTTTATAGAGCTAATTACGGACATGATCATTATCAATTATTATGGGAAATGGAATTAGGTTTACCCTGGGAAAATGCTGATGATTGGGAAAGAATATCTCCATTCAATCAAGTAGCCAACATCTATACACCTACGCTATGGATTGGAGGCAGTGATGACTGGAATGTACCTATAATAAATTCTGAGCACATGTATCAGGCTATGAAACGATTAGGAAGGAAGACACAATTAATAGTATATCCTGGTGAGCATCATGGATTTAGAAGACCATCATTTATAAAAGATCGGTATGAGAGATTTTTAAATTGGTTTGATGAACATGTTAATTAGTAATGAAATATAGATAAATCAATTTTTACACTCAATATAAATGTTTTTATTAATTTTTAAAGTGTTATTTAGTCTCACATGCATTTTATTTTCAATGTCTTGATTCTTATTTATAATAAAATAGAAGTATAATAGCTCAAGGTTACTTAATAATATTTTTGATAACCTTTGATAAGACCTAAAAGCAGGTTAAGTTTATTCATTAGCAAACACAAGTGACTTTTCCTTTGGGTTAAATATTATATGATTTAATCACGAAAAAACAAGAAATCTATTTAGACCGACCCTAAACAAAAAACCCACCTCATAGGTGGGTTTTAGAATTTAACAATAATTGAAAATCAATATCCTGAATTTTGTGTCATTAAAGAATTACTGTCCATTTCAGTCTGAGGAATTGGCCATACCAACTTTGGACTTGTACTAGCTAAAGTACCTATAGATTTACCTAATCTCTTTAAATCATGTATCAAATGACCTTCAAAAGCAAGCTCTAATTGTCTTTCGTTAAAAATTAGATCTGCGGTTAAAGAACTTAGTGCTTGAGCTCCAGAACGGCCACGAAGAGCATTAATTTCAACAAGAGGAGCTAAACCAACAGATGTTCCAAGAGCAAGATTCGTTTCTGCTCGTATCAGGTGCATTTCAGCAATACGAAGAACAGGAACATTACCAAATTGATTGGTATACTTACTGGTTAGATTACCGCCGTTAAATGGGCTTTCATAATAAAAAGAATGACGAACATCATTTGTTTGATCGTCAAATAAATCTAAGTAATCAGATTGGATTGTGATGTCTCCACCTCTACCTCCATTTCCTTGAGAAGCATAAAAGGTTATTAATTGATTTGAACCTCCCTGACTTGTAACTTGGAACATGAAGATATCTTCAACGCTGTCTGAATCATTATTAAATGCCCCAGCAAAAGTTGAGTTAAGTGAATGACCACTATTTGCTAATACATCATTTGCAGCATCTCTTGCAAGAGCTAATTCACCTAGTTGTAGATAAACCCTGGCAAGCAAAGCTTTAGCTGCATATTTATCGGCAAAAAATGAATTGGAATCAGGTAAAGCTGCGTAGGCTTCATTTAAATCAGAGATAACTAGATCAAAAATTTCTCCTTGAGAACTTCTTGCGATATCCAGCTCAACTCCATAATCAGAGATTCCAGTCATTCTCAAAGGAACTCCACCAAAATGACGTGCTAAATCAAAATATGTTAATCCACGTAAAAATTTAGCTTCACCAATTACGGTAGCTCTTTCAGTGGCATCGTCTATAACAGCAGCGTTATCGATTACAAGATTAGCTTGGTTAATCACTTCATAAGAATTTGCCCATAATCCACTTACATAAGTATTGTCAACTAAAATATTCTTTTGAAAGAATTGTCTTGGCTGAACAAAAGTACCTTCCCAACCAACCTCTCCAGTACTTCCTAGGAGATCAGCCATTACATTTGTTTGACCTCCAAAAGTAGATGATTGTCCAGCTTCATCGTAAGCACCAACCAAAATATTTTTAACTGTGTTAGCTGATCTTAAAGCTTTATCTGCAGAAATACTTTGAGCAGGTTCAACATTCAATTCATCTTCGCAGTATACGAGAGACATTGAAATAAGCGTTATTAATAAAAATTTAATATTTTTCATTTTAAATGTTTTTTTATATTAGAAACTAATGTTAAGACCAACTGACATTGTACTTGCAGCCGGAGCAGAATAAAATACCTGACCAACTCCACCTGCATCTGATCTTGACTCAGGGTCGTATCCAGTATAATCTGTGATAGTTAAAAGGTTCAACCCAGAAACATAAAGTCTAGCATCGCTTAAACCGAGTTTACTAATGGTTGATTGTTGGAAATTATACCCTAATGTTACATTTCTAAGGCGAATGAAATCTGCTTCTTCTAAATAACGAGAAGAATGACCTGTACCATTACTCCATCCAAGACGAGCTTGGGGAATATTAGTAATATCACCTGGTTTTTGCCATCTAGCTAGCTGGTCTCTTGTTTGATTGTCAAACCAGTCACCATTAGCTGATTGAAAACGACCACCTCCATTATAAATACTTGCTCCCCATTCCCCTTGGAAGATTATATTTAAATCAAAGTTCTTATAAGTAACAGTATTAGACAAACCGACAAGGATCTCTGGAAAAGGATTTCCCATTACTCTACGCTCTGCTTCACCCGTATCGTTGGTTGTTGTCTTGCTAAAAACACCATTTGTTTCTGTATTAGTGAAATATAGTGCATCTCCATTTGCTGGATCAACACCTGCATATTCGAGAAGATAAAATGAATTAATTGGAGATCCTACTCTAAGGATATTTCTACCACTAACAGAATCTTCACCATTTGGAAGAGAAACAACTTTATTCTCGTTTTTTCCAAAATTAAAATCTGTATTCCAACTAAAATCTTGATTAACAATATTTTTTGTGCTAATAATAAATTCAAAACCTGAGTTTTTGACAGCACCAATATTCTTTGTTAATGACGAAGCTCCAGAAGAAGTCGGAATAGGTTCATCAAATAATAAGTTATCTGTGTCCTTTACATAATATGTCAACTCACCAGAAATACGGTCATCTAATAAACCAAATTGAGCAGAAATATCAATTTGAGATGATGTTTCCCAAGAAAGTGAAGCATTTTCTGCTTGGGTTGGAGCAATTCCTGGACGTTGGTTGTATGAAACTCCACCAAATAGTCCCCTTGAAGCAAAGTTTCCAATCTCAGCATTTCCAACTTCACCCCAACTTCCTCTGAGTTTTAAGAAGGAAATTAATGAGTTATCTCTTAGGAAATCTTCCTCAGATAGAATCCAACCAGCAGAAGCTGAAGGAAATGTACCAAATCGGACATCTGTTCCAAAACGAGATGAACCATCACGTCTTAAACCTGCTTTAAATAAATATCTATCCTTGTATGAATAAGTTGCTCTTGAAAAATAAGACACAAAACTGTAAGCAGTAAAAGTACCTGATCCAGCAGTAACTTCAGCAGCACTACTTACTGTTTGAAAGTCATCTGTTGGAAATTGTTGTCCCGTTACACTTGTAAATCTTCTTTTACTCTTATTTAGTTCAGTTCCAATAGTTAATGTCATATTGTGATCTTGACCAAAATCCTTTGTATAGTTAATCAGGTTGGTAACAATATAATTCTCTGTTGTTGCATTCGATCCATAGGCCTCTCCATTTGTTGATTGGAATGGAGTCAAACTTCCATTAAACTGATCTTCTGATTGCGTAAAAAGGTCATAAGCAAGACTTGAGGTAAAGGTTAGATTTGGTAAAATCGTTAGATCACCATAAAATTTACCTGTATTTCTTCTTATGATAGTTTTATATGAACCATATTTATCTTGCAATAAGAAATTGACATATACAGTTCCTGCGTAAGGCTCATCACCAATAAATGCTGGTGAGATTGGCGATTGTGCTATTGCCTGCAAAGGCGTAGTAAATGAATTATCATTTGATACACGGTCAATCTCTGTTCTGTTGAAACCTATATTCATTCCAACCTTAAAGTTCTTAGTTAGTTTGTGACTAACATTAACCCTTGCACTAATCTTATTTAATTCATTTCCTCTTACAATACCTTTAGTGTCATTATTAGATAAAGAATAGAAATAACTTGTTTTACCATTACCTCCTGACATAGATATATTAGCATCTCTGGTATAACCATCAACCAAAGCGATATCTTCCCAATTGGTATCATAAGTACCAGCTTGCCATGTACCGTCAGAGTAACGGTCAAATCTACCTGTAGCGTAAGCAGCTCCGTTTCCTGGCCATCCACCATAATCAAAACCGTTTTGTGCAGCTTCAGTAAAAATTTCAACATATTCAGCAGCATTCATCCAATCGCGTGAATTAGATTTACTGCTAAAACCATTAGACACACTAACATTAAATTTAGCTTTACCTTCTTTTCCTTGTTTGGTCGTGATTAATACAACTCCATTTGCTCCTCTTGACCCGTAGATAGAAGCTGCAGAAGCATCCTTCAGAATATCTATTGACTCAATCTCAGCTGGATTTAAAGTAATTAAAGGGTTTGTTGGTGCTCCGTTATTGGATTCGTTGTTTACGATTAATGGAATTCCATCCAACACATAAAGAGGCTGAGTACCTGCACTAACACTAGATTGACCTCGTATTCTAAATTGAAATCCTGATTCAACCTTACCATTTGTTTGACTAATTTGAACACCCGCAACTTTACCAGCAAGTGTATTTATCAAGTTAGGAGTTGGAACACCAGCTATATCATCCGAATTTACAGTTGCGATATTATCAGTTAATGTTCGCTTAGTTTGTGTTGTATATCCAGTAATAACTATTTCATCTAGTTCATTTCCAGCTAACAAAATAATGGTGAGATTGTCAGAACTTGAATTAACTTCAATTGAAGTATATCCAATGTAACTAACTTCTAAAATTGAGCCATCAGCAACTGAAATTGTAAAGTTACCATCAAAATCAGTAGTGGTACCATTTGTCGTACCTTGTTCAACAACAGTTGCTCCTGGAAGAGGCAATCCAGCCTCATCTACTACAGTCCCTGTTAAAGTTTTTTGAGCAAAACCGCTAAATGCCATTAAAATAATGGAAAGGCTTAGAATTAAATTTTTTTTCATCTTTTGATTTTTACAGTTATGATCGCCTAAAATACTGTTTTTTGGTTAAATGTTAAACTTATCACAATATTTTTTTTACTTAAATGTAATTAAAAATAAAAAAATTGTTTAAAAATTAGGAAACATAGCAGCTAAATATTAAAAAGATTTCAATTTTAAATATATAATTGTAAATTTAGTAGATAGTTTTCAAAAAATTATTTGGGGAATGTTAAAACAATATTTATGAATGAATTAATAAGATTTATTGCGAAGCTTAGGTCGAATAGTAAATCATTCAAGTCAAAGTATAAGAAGAATGATGAGTTAATAAAAAGTTTAATAAAAATGGGAAACATAATAACTCCTCATTCCAATTGAATAGTTAAAGATATCTTTATCAGAAGGGAACAAAATATAGAATCGTATTTGACCATAATTAATATAGAATAAATGAATTATTTTGACAAAAAAGAAATTTTGAATTTTGAAAAGCAAAATTTTACTTACCTGATTATAGAATTTAATAACTATGTGCTGTCCATAACACTAAATAGACCTAAAAAGAAAAATGCTTTGCATCCTCAACTTTTAAATGAACTAGCTTTTGCATTTGAATATGCTAATCATGAAAATTCTGTAAGAGCTGTATTAATAAAAGCCGAGGGAGACGTATTTTGTTCAGGTATGGATTTGAAGGCAATAAAAGGGGATGTTGAAAAAAATGACTCAACAATTCCAGAACCAGTTTCAAAAGTTTTAATTGGAGAATTATTCAATAAACTATATAAACCCAAAATCTGTCAATTAGAGGGAGATGTTTATGCTGGTGGTTTTTTAATTTTAGCTGGCTGTAATTATGTGATTTCTAAAGATAATATTAGGCTTGGTCTTCCTGAAGTTAAAAGAGGTATTTATCCAATGCAAGTAATGGAATCTTTATCTAAGGTAATATCAATTAGAAATACTATTGATTGGTGTATTAGAGGATATAATTTGGAAGTTAAAAAAGCACTAGAATGGGGCTTAATTTCTAAAATCGCTTCTGATCAAAATATAAATAATGAAGTGGATAAATGGCTAAAGGAGGTTACAAATAACTCGCCTTTTGCAATAAAAAACGGATTAAAAGCAATCGATACGATTAGTTCAAGTGAATCTAACCATAAGTATTTATCGAAAATGTTAGACATTATATTAAATTCTGATGATGCTAAAGAGGGAATAAATTCTTTTATAGAAAAAAGAAAACCTAATTGGAATTAATTATAATATAGCTTTACAAATAAAATATTTATTATTTCCACTATCCAAACATTAATTTATATTAATTCTATCATAAGGAAGAAGTATTGTATAAAAAAATTAAATCTCAGTAAATAGGAAAACAAGATGAATTTTATTAACAGTGAATAACCAAAACTTACTACTGATATGAATATAAAGTTCAACTCATCAATGATATAAAAAATTAATCACATCTAGAAAGAATTTATTAATTTCACACTATTAACAACTCTACTATGTAGCCATTATTTTTGTATCTATCTTCCTAAATGCTAGTGCAACGTTTTTTAGTAATAGGAATTATTAGATATTTATAAACAAACAATGAAAAATTTCAATTTATTTGACCGCTTTATTTATGTACTTATTATTGTAAATGTAATTGCAATGATACTCGAATCTCATTTGAGATTACGAATTGCTTATGGATCTTACTTCTATATATTCGAGTTCGCTTCAATACTTATATTCTCAGCAGAATATATTTATAGAATTATTAGTGCATATAAAAAGGCTGGTAAAAAGGGAATTTTTAACTATATTTTTAGTCTATTTGGTATTATAGATTTAATTTCTATAATACCTTTTTATCTAAATCAATTCATTAAAATAGATGGACGTTTTTTACGAATATTAAGATTGTTCAGACTTACCAGAATATTTAAATTAGGCAGAAACAGCAATTCATTAAAAGTTTTTACAAGGTCACTGACGGGTGTAAAAGCTGAACTTATATTCACTCTATTTTTATCAATATTAACAATCCTATTCTCTGCCTCTGCAATATATTATCTAGAAAATGAAGCACAACCAGATAAATTCTCAAGCATTACTGAATCAATTTGGTGGGCTACAGTCTCATTAGCTACTGTTGGATATGGAGATGTATATCCTGTAACCGTAGGAGGAAAATTATTTGCAACCCTAATCTCTCTTGTAGGTATTGGAGTAGTTGCAATACCAACAGGTGTAATAAGTGCCTCTTTTGTTGAAGAAATTCGAATCGAAAAACAAAAGAAGAACGCTAAAAAAAAGGATGAATTATAAGTAAATAATAGCATACTTTATCTTACAATTTTTTTAAGGGTAAGACCTTGAACTAAAATAGTGAATAAAACAATCATGTAGGTTAAGAATAAAATAAGGTTTTTCCCTTCTCCAATATTATCGGGTAAATTAAGTGCTAATGCAATACTCAAACCACCACGAAGCCCTCCCCAGGTAATAATTAGAGCAGTTCTTTTTTCAAAAGTCTTGAAGAATGAGAGAAATTTAATAGGAGTCCAAACTCCGATTCCCCTTGAAACAACTACTAAAACTATCGTTAGTATTGAGACAAACAAATAACTAGAATCAAAATTTTGAAATATTGGAATTATCTCCAGTCCAATTAATATAAATAAAATGGCGTTAAGAGTTTCATCTAATAAATGCCAAAACTTATAGACATAACCTCCCATAGCTTTCTGAACACCATCTTCTTTTTTGTCGACATCTATATTCTGATTTAAAAATAATCCCATAACAACAACTCCTAATACTCCTGAGAAATGAAATTGTTTTGATACAATTGATACAAGAAGTACTAGTGAAAGTGTAATAATTACCTCTAGTTCTACATGTTCATTTTCAATATATTTTACAAGTTTTAGTCCTAAAAAGCCTATTAATGCACCAAGTGCAATTCCTCCAATAACTTCAGTTGCAAATAAAGAGCCTATGCTTTGAACGGTTATATTTTCAATACCTAATTTTTTAACACTTAAAAGAGTTAGAAAAATAACTACACCTATTCCATCGTTAAACAGAGACTCTCCAGCAATCCGAGTTTCAGTAGTTAATGATAGGTTCATTTTCTTAACCATTGCAAGCACAGCAATTGGATCTGTTGGAGCTATTAAAGAACCAAAAAGTAAACAATCTACATAACTCAAACCTAAAGTGTTTAGATTAAAAATAGGTTGTTCCACCAACCAATAAATACCAGTTCCAACTGCAAATGTTGAGAATAAAACACCAAAAGTAGCTAGAAGAAGAATGGTTACTTTATCTTTTAGTAATTCATGAACGTTAACACTTATGGCTCCAGCAAAAAGTAAAAAAGGGAGCATGATATCTATCAAGAGTATTTCAAAATCAAAGCTTTTAATAATACTAGAAACGGAGTCTAAAATAGAAGGGAAAACAAGTCCAATTGCTAAAATAAAAAAGGATAATCCGATAGCTAAAACCATTAAACCAATGGTTTGAGGAAGTTTTAAAATTCTTAAATTAATTATTGAAAAAATAGATGCCAATAAAAGTAATACCGTTGATAATTCTAGAACGTCCATAATATAATTTTTTTAAAGTTAGTAAATTGTTGTTAGCTATCCCCGGTGTTTATTTAAGATTTTTAATAATATTAAGTTTAATTAATTATCTCGGTTAAGGAGGTTAAAAATAAATTTTCAAAAACTTCTTGATTTTCCATATGAGGTAAGTGCGCTGCTTTTTCAATAAAAAACTCTTTACGATTTGGTAAAATAATTTTTAACTTCTCTTTAAAAGATTCATAAGGAACAACTTCATCATGAATACCCCAGAAAACATAAACAGGTAATCCTAAAGAATCTATTTTTAAATGAATGTCATCCATAGTTGTTAAATTCTTTTGGGTAGAAATTAAAGCCTTGGCAAAGCCTTTATGGTAAAGAAGTTTCTCATATTTATTTGGCCAATCTGGAAATTGATTTTGATCATAAAAATCAGCTAGTTGACCTTCCGATAGCGTTGGGTAAGTAGCTATAAAGTCTTCTATTTCTTTTGATGTAACTTCTACAGATATTGGTTTTTCATGATCCATAAAACTAGAAGTAGAGACATAAAACAAAGCTTTAATCTTTTCTGAATCTAAAGCTGCTATCTTGGATATTATTCTTCCACCATTTGACAATCCAACTAAAATAGCTTTATCTATTTTAAGCTCATCTATTAATTCTAAAACTTGATGTGCTCGTAATTGATCAGTTTGAGGTAAATCCGGATTTTCAGAGTTTCCACGACCAAACAAATCCATCATTACAACATGAAATCCTTTATCTTTTAAAGTATTAAAAGTTACTTCCCATATATAAGAAGGAACAGAAAATCCATGAACTAAAAGAATAGTTGCTTTATCAGAATATGGATTAGCTTCTTCATAATAGGTATTCCCATTTGTTAGAGAAGCGTATTTCCCATTACTAGCCTTTAAAACACCTTCTCGAAATTCGTGATTTTTCTTTACAGATTCATAGGGTATATTAATTGACATACAGGATGCTAAAACAAGACTAAAAAGTATAATTCTTGAAATCATTTTCATTTTGTCGATTTATATTTAATTGCAAAATTAGCATTAATTCATATAATAATTTACTGTGACATAAGGTTTTGCAGTAAAAAAAAATAGTTTCCTACATCTTTTGAACTTTAAATAAAAAAAGTATTCCAAATTGAAATCAAATAAACAATTTAAGCTAATTAAAAATTAAGCTAAGTACCAAGGAAAATGGATTAATTTAACTTTTTTATAAAGTTAATAATGATTCTGACATTCGGCTTTGGGTCTGGAATATTTATAATTGAGTATACTATTGAAAAAAGAAGTTTAACCTCGATGATAGTTATCGGATACAATAACTTTAGATATTCCGATCCTAAAATTAGAAAATTTTACTGATTTAGCTTAAGACATAAAAAATCGAATAAAAGAAAAATAAATTATGCAATAAAATTAATCTATTTAGTTTGATTAAAATAATTCAAATTATTCGTAAATTACTTGATTCTAAAATGTAATGGAATGAAAAAATATGTAGATATCGATACTTTAAAATATATACTTTATGATGTACATAACCTTGAAGAATTATTAAAAAGAGATCGTTTTCAGGACCATGATAAAGAATCGCTTGATATGTTTTTAGATTCTTCTAAAGATTTTGCAGACAAGGAGTTATTTCCTTTTATAAAAGAAATGGACGAAAAGCCTGCACATTATAAAGATGGAACGGTTCATGTTCATGATCAAGTAAAAAAAATGATGTACAAAGGTGGAGAACTTGGAATTATTTCGGCTCCATTTGATTATAAGGACGGAGGTATGCAAATTCCATTAATTGTCTTTACTGCTGCTTCTTATATCCTAGATGCTGCTAACAATCATTTACCAGGATATACTGGATTAACTCAAGGAGCTGCTGAATTAATCATCCACTTTGCTAACAAAGACTTGAATGAAATTTATGTTCCAAATATGTTGTCTGGTCAGTGGGGTGGAACTATGTGTTTGACTGAACCACAGGCTGGAAGTTCATTGTCGGATATAGTCACAAAAGCTAAGCCAACATCAAATGATTACTATAAATTAAGTGGACAAAAAATATTTATTTCTGGAGGTGATAACCAGTTTGCAGAGAATATTGTTCATTTAGTATTAGCAAGAATTGAAGGAGCTCCAAAAGGAACTAAAGGTATTTCATTGTTTATTGTCCCAAAAAACAGACTCAATGCTTCAGGTTCTTTAATACCAAACGATGTAACTACAGTTGCTGATTTTCAAAAACTAGGTCAACGAGGGTATTGTACAGCACACCTTGGTTTTGGTGATACTGACGATTGTAGAGGGTGGTTAGTTGGTGATGAAAATCAGGGATTAAAATATATGTTCCTGATGATGAATGCTGCGAGAATTGGTGTTGGAAGAGGAGCATCTGCTATAGCTTCGGCTGCATATTATGCATCCTTACAATATGCTAATGAAAGACCTCAAGGAAGAAAGCTTTCTAGTGATGGTAAAAAAAATCCAGAGAATAGTCAAACTTTAATTATTCAACACCCTGACGTTAGAAGAATGTTGCTTCTTCAAAAATCAGTAGTAGAAGGCTCTATGAGTCTTATATTACTTGCTGCTAAATATTATGATTTAGAAGTTACCGCTAGATCTGATCAAGAAAAATTAAAATATAATACCCTTTTAGAAATGATTATTCCGGTAGTCAAGACATATCCGTCAGAAGCTGGAAGTTATTCTGTAAATAATGGACTTCAAGTTTTAGGTGGATATGGTTTTTGCTCTGATTTTATTCTTCAGCAATATTATAGGGATATTCGAATATGTTCAATATATGAGGGAACAACTGGTATTCAATCTCAAGATTTATTAGGACGAAAAATTATAATGAATAATGGATCGGGACTTAATTTATTATCTGTTGAGATTATGAAAACAATAGAAGCTTCTAAAAGCTATGAAAATTTAAAACCCTATGCAGCAATATTGAATCAAAAACTTGGGCTTTCTCAGAAAGTACTTGAAGCCCTAATGCCATATGCTTTAAAAGGGGATTTTGAACGCTATCTAGCTGATGCAAGTATATTTATGGAATTCTTTAGCTTGATTATAATAAGCTGGTCATGGTTAGAAATAGCAACAAAAGCAGAAGAAAATTTAAATAAAACAGAAGCACCTTTAGAAGATGATTTTTATTTGAGTAAAATAGAAACCATGAAGTATTTTTATGATTATGAGCTCCCTAAGACTTTGGGGCAAGCAGCCATATTAATGAATCCTTCTACAGTAACGATTAGAAAAGAAAAAGAGTTTATAAACTAATTTAAAATATATTTTATCTAATAATAAATGAAAAAAAAAATAAACTACGATTTTAAATATTTACGAGGAGATCTTTTTGGAGGCTTAACAGCTGGTATAGTTGCATTACCATTAGCTTTAGCTTTTGGAGTTAGTTCTGGGTTAGGTCCTAGCGCAGGTTTGTATGGAGCTATTTTCTTAAGCATTTTTGCTGCTTTATTCGGTGGTACATCTACCCAGATTTCGGGTCCAACTGCTCCTATGACTGCCGTGAGTATGGTTTTTATAGCAGAAATTATCTCTCGTTTTGATGGGGATGTTGAGAAAGCTTTACCCACTATTTTATCTGTTTTCTTTCTAGCTGGAATTTTACAGGTTGGCATTGGTTTACTTGGAATCGGTAAATACATTAGATACATCCCCTACCCTGTTGTTTCAGGATTTATGACTGCAATTGGGTTAATTATTTTAATAACTCAAATTCCTCCTTCATTTGGCTATTATCCTAAAGAGGACCAAAATTATGTTACACAATTCAAAACTCAGGCTGAAGAAATTATTTTAAAAAATATTCTTAAAGATGAAATTAATGAAGGTGTTTTAGTCCTTGAAGATTTTAAAACAATCATAGAAAAAGGAGAAAAAATAACTAATGATGAAATTTTAGTAGAAGCACAAACACTAGCCGGAAAAAATTCTTCGGGAGTTATTGGTACAATAAATATATTTCCTAAAATATTCTCTAATATAAATTATCTTGAATTGGTCCTAGCTTTCTTGACCATTTTTATAATATTTGGATTTAAAAGAATTACCACAAAGATACCAAGTACTTTGGTTGCACTTTTTATTGTTTCTGGAGCAGCTATTGGATTTGATTTAAATTATAGGCCTATTGCTTCAATTCCCTCTGGACTACCAATTCCCAATCTATCACTCTTCACTAGTTTTGGGTTAGATACTTTTAGCATTTATATTTTTACAGCTCTAACCTTGGCTTTTCTTGGTGCGATAGACTCCCTACTTACATCTGTTGTTTCAGACAACATGACAAAAACAATACATAAACCCAATAAAGAACTTATTGGACAAGGGATAGGTAATAGCATTGGAGCAATATTTGGAGGATTACCAGGTGCAGGCGCAACGATCAGAACTGTTGTTAATATCAATGCTGGAGGAAAAACCCGCCTTTCCGGAATCATATCAGGACTTTTATTACTTATAATATTATTATCACTAGGTCCGATTGCTTCTAAAATTCCAGCAGCAGTTTTAGCAGGGATTTTAATAACAGTAGGTATTGGTGTTATGGATTACAAAGGGCTTAAAGCAATTCCTGCAATGCCAAAAAGTGAAGTTATTATCTTAGTGGTAGTTTTAATTTTATCAACTTTATGGAATTTGGTTTATGCTGTTGGAATTGGTCTCATCATTGCTTCTTTAATGTTTATGAAAAAAATCGGAGACCTAACAAGTGAAAGTTTAAATATAAAACCATTAAAAAAAGAAATATCATGGGATGATGAAAGTGAACTTTCAAAAAAAATACAAAGTGAAGTTTTTATTAAACATATTAACGGTCCATTATTTTTTGGTTCTACATCAAAATTTACCGAAATAGCTAAGCAAATTCCTGACTCAACTAAAGTCTTGATAATTAGACTTGACAAAGTGTCATATATTGATCAATCAGGTCTATATGCATTAGAATCTGTAATTTTAGATTTAAGTCTACAAGGGAAAAAAATACTTTTAGTAAGTCCTTGCGAGCAACCTAAATATATGATGGAGCGCATAGATATAATTCCTGATTTAGTTCCTAAAGATCAAATTTTTGAAGACTTTAAAGAATGTCATTTATGGCTTAATGAAAATACAGATGAGTATAAGTTTTAAGACAGAAAGAACTTATTCAGGATTAGTTAAATTCAATAAATCTTTACGAATTATCTTGTAATTACTTATTGTCCTATCTATGACACCTACCCCATCTAAGTTTTTATTTTTGTCAAACCATTCCGAGGCAATACTATTAAACTTCACATCCAGATTTCTACTACTCCACATAGACATTTCATATAAAATTGGATATAGATCAATACCCCTGTCAGTTAAAAAATAATGCTTAGTCTTTTTATTATCTTTTTTAAAAGCAAAATCAATAATTCCGTCAATCGTCAAAGTCTTAAGACGATTAGAAAGTATATTAGTTGCAATTTTTTCTGAGGAATTCATAAACTCTTTGAATGTGCTCTTATTAGAAAACAAATCTCGGATAACCAACAATGACCACTTGTCTCCAACAAGGTCAACTAGATTCGAAATGGGACACCCTGATCTAAAATACATAATAAAACAATTAAACATAAGTTGATAAACTTATACTTTTCGTTAAATCTAATCAAATATAAAATAAAACTAATAAAAATAATCCATAATTATATTTTGAATCATAAAAACTAAAGTTAATGAATGTGTACTTTTATAATCTGAAAAATCAATAAATCATTTATGAATTTACTCTCAATCGAAGGAATATCAAAGTCTTATGGCGAGAACGTAATTTTTAAGCCTATTTCTTTTGGAATTAATAAAGGACAAAAAATTGCTTTAATTGCAAAAAATGGAACTGGAAAAACATCCATACTAAATATAATTGCAGGACAAGATACACCTGATGAAGGAAATGTGGTTTATAGAAAAGGAACTCGAATTGCATATTTAGAACAAGAGCCTAAATTAAATACTAAACTTACCGTAGAAGAGAGCATTTTACAATCAGATAACCCTACCCTGAAAATTATTGCAGATTATGAGAAAGCTCTCGAAAGTCCTGATAATAAAATAGCTTATCAAAAAGCATTTGAAGCAATGGATCAAAACCAAGCGTGGGATTTTGAGAACCAATACAAACAAATTTTATATAAGCTTAAACTTAATGATCTGAGTGTACTAATCGAAAGTTTATCAGGTGGACAAAAAAAAAGAATAGCACTCTGTAACGTCTTATTAAGAAAACCTGAATTAATTATTTTAGATGAGCCTACAAATCATTTAGACCTAGAAATGATTGAATGGCTAGAAGATTATTTTGCTAAAGAAAAACTAACCTTGCTAATGGTTACACACGATCGTTATTTTCTAGAGCGTGTTTGTAATGAAATAATTGAATTAGATGAAGGAGATCTTTATACCTATAAAGGAAACTATTCGTATTATTTAAAAAAAAGAAAAGCCCGACTAATTCAAGAGAGTGTTGAAACTCATAAAACAAAACTTCATTTTAAAAAAGAATTAGATTGGATGAGGCGCCAGCCTAAAGCTAGAACAACAAAATCAAAATCAAGAATTGAAGATTTTAAAATAATTAAAGAAAAAGCTAGCCAAAGAAGAAATGAACATGAGGTGCAATTGGAAATTAACATGGAACGTCTCGGAAGTAAAATTATTGAAATGCACAAAGTTCAAAAAGCATTTGGAGAAAAAATCATTCTAAGCCAATTTAATTATATATTTCAACGAAATGATCGTATTGGAATAATTGGTAAAAATGGAACTGGAAAATCAACTTTATTAAATCTATTGACTTCAAATGACTTTCCTGACGCAGGTAAAATTGTTTGGGGTGAAACATTAAAGTTTGGCTATTACACTCAAAAAGGAATTGAGGTAAAAGAAGGTCAAAAAGTAATTGATGTTATTAGAGAGTATGGTGATTTTATACCTTTAAAAAAAGGACGCAAGATTTCTGCACAACAATTACTTGAACGATTTTTATTCGACAGAAAAAAACAATATGACTTTGTTTATAAGTTAAGTGGCGGTGAGAGAAAACGGTTATATCTATGTACCGTATTAATTCAAAATCCAAACTTTTTGATATTAGACGAGCCAACTAATGATCTAGATATAATTACATTAAACGTATTAGAAAGTTTTCTTTTAGACTTTCCAGGTTGTCTAGTAGTTGTTTCACATGATAGATATTTTATGGATAAAATTGTAGACCATTTATTTGTATTTCAAGATGGTGGAATTATTGAGAATTTTCCTGGGAATTATACTGATTATCGCGTCTATGAAGATTCAATAGCGGTAGAAAAAAAAACAAAATATACTACTGACAAAAAGATCAAAAAGGGAATGAAGGTAACTCAAAAAAAAACAGCTCTATCTTTTGATGAACAAAAAGAATTTAAAATACTAGAAAAGGAAATTGAAAAATATGAAAAAGAAAAGGAAAAAATTCAAAATCGCTTTTCAACAGAATCAATAGAACCAAAAGAAATTCAAGAACTTTCAATAAAATTAGGAAAGCTAAATCAAGAACTAGATACAAAAACAACCCGATGGTTCGAATTATCATCACTTCTAGAATAATACTTCTTTATTTAACTTATTATATTTTTTAAAATTGCTTTTGTAGCTTTACTAAAAACTATTTTATGGAACTTCGTTTGCTGTTTTTAGCTTTCCTATTATCTATAGGATTAAACGCTCAAAAAAAAAATACTTCAACAAAAATCTTAAAAAGCATAGACTCTTTAACAAAAAAAATGAGCCAAAACAAAGGGTTAATTACAACTTATTTGGATGAAGAGAATCATTTGTTTTTTGAAATTGACAGTACGCTTCTAAATAAAGATTTACTTGTTGTTACCAGAATTGCACAAATACCTGCTAACTACTCGCCTTATACTAACGCTGGTTCAAAAACTGCACAACAAGTAATTCGTTTTACAAAAAAAGGGAAGAAAATTATATGGAAACAAATTTCATTCAGTAATATTGCTTCCCAAGAAGATCCGATTAGCCTCAGTGTTGATAAAAATAATTTTCAACCTATTTTAGCTGTATTTAATATAAAAAATAAGGAAGAAAATAGGTTCTTAATAGACGTTAGTGATCACTATCTAAAAGATTCACCGGGATTTAATATCATTCAAAAATCACAAAAAAACAATTATAAAATAGGAAGCGCTGATAAAAAAAGAAGCATAATTGATAGTGCTAGAAGTTTTCCTCAAAACACAGAAATCCTTCATACATTGACTTTTGGTGCCTCAAAAGCTCCAAGATCAAATAGAAGTAAGACCTTTAGTTTTCAAATAAATCATTCATTCATTGCATTACCCGAAGATAAAATGAAAATTAGGCATAGTGATCATCGTGTTGGGTGGTTTTCTATAAAAAAAGTAGATTATAGTTCGCAAGCCCTTAAAGCTGACGAAATAGAACTCATAAGAAGATGGCGATTGGAACCAAAAGATCCTAAAGCATATATGAATGGACAATTGGTAGAACCCCTAAAACCTATTGTGTATTATTTAGATCCCGCCACACCTATTAAATGGCGTCCTTATTTTAAACAAGGAATTGAAGATTGGAATACTGCTTTTGAAAAAGCTGGATTTAAAAATGCAATTATAGCAAAAGAC
>MDSY01051938.1_pt1 | contig 24608 bp, 23 predicted proteins | sample 811131 | NCBI WGS metagenome assembly MDSY01 (sample SAMN05326643, study PRJNA326480) | marine metagenome | isolation source: seawater | place: Atlantic Ocean: South West | collected 2010
AAAAATGGAAAATTTCAATACAGTTGGCTTTATTACGGTCAGGTCATCGTCCACAAGACTCCCAAATAAATGTTTTCTTGAGTTTGGTAATGAAGAAACTGTTTTAAGTCATGTTGTAATGCGATGTATTTATTATGGTATTGAGCCAATAGTTTGCACTAGTTCTGACGAATCAGATAACCCTATTGAAGCCCTAGCTAAGAAGATGAATGTAAAATTTTTTAGAGGATCTTTAAATAATAAGCTAAAAAGATGGCTGGATTGTGCAAATTATTTCAGTATTAAAAATTTTCATACTATTGATGCGGATGATCCATTCTTTGATGGAGATCAAATGAAAGACAGTATGAATCTTCTTATAGATAATGATTATGATTGCGTTTGTCCAACTAAGTCGTCATCCGAAGGAGATGCAAGTGTTGGCTATTCTTTAACTAAAGAAATTATTCAAAGAGCTTTAGATGGCGTAGAGGAAAATACAGATACAGAAATGATGTGGTATTTTGTTGAAAAAGTACCAAATATTAAAATCTATCATATGAAAAATAATAGTGGATTTAAGCTTCCTATAAGACTAACTTTAGATTTTGAAGAAGATTATTGGCTATTATCTTTCATTCAAAGGATGTTAGGGACTTATGCAACTCGTGATGAGATAAATAAGTTGTTTTTATTAAATCCAGATTTAGCTAAAATAAACTTGTTTAGAAATGATGAGTGGAAAGCTGCTCAACTGTCTAAGAAAATTTAACCACAAATCAATTAAGAGAAAAAAATATGAAACCAGATTATAAAAACCCTTTTGGAAAATATAACGGCAATGAAGCAGAGTATGCTCTTAGGGTTTTAGACTCAGAAAGTGATGCTTACAGAGGCTTTCCTTGGATTACTGAGTTTGAGGACAAGTTTTGTGAATTATCTGGAGCTAAATATGCCATTGCAGTCAATTCTGCAACGTCAGGGCTTCATGCGTGTCTTGTTGCTGCAGATATTGGTCCTGGTGACGAGGTTATTCAGCCCGGACTAACTGTGATTATGAACTCTCTTGTAACTGTGGCTTGTGGAGCAACTCCTGTATTTGTAGATATTAATCCCAATTCTTGGTGTATTGATGTCAATACAATTGAGGATAAGATCACGCCGAAAACTAAAGCTATAATGGCTGTTTCGTTATTTGGTCTCCCATTGGATATAGAGCCTATTATGGCACTAGCAAAAAAACATAATCTTATTGTGATTGATGACTCAGCAGAAACAATTACTGGAGGCCATAAGAATAAATTCCCCGGTACCCACGCAGACATGGCTGTTTACAGTTTTGAAAATAAAAAACACATGTCATCTGGCTCAGAAGGCGGCATGGTCATCACATCCAACCCAGATCTGGCTCAAAAAGTTAGAAAATTCTCTGGAATTGGGTATAAAAATTTAACTCCTAGCGCAGGAAGGACCAGCTTAGCTTCTTCTGAATTTCAAGATCCTGACTATGAGAGGCATGACGTATTGGGCTTAAATTATAGAATGAATGCGATTACTGCCGCTGTAGGGCTTGCGCAACTAGAACGGATTGAATTTCTTGTTAAAAGAAGAATGTCAATAGGAGAAATGTTTAATGAGGCGGTTAAGGGTTGTAAATTTTTTGTACCGCAATCTCAATCCAAAGACTCAATTCATACGTATTATACTTATGGAGTAAGGTACTTAGGAAAAGAGTTAAAAGGTATATCATGGAAAGATTTCTATAGTAGGTATACTAAAATGGGTGGTAGCGGTTTTTATTCTGCCTGGGTAAATCCATATCTTGAGCCAGTATTTAAAGGAAAAGAAATTGGAGGCTTGATAATGGATAAAGGCTTATGCCCTATAGCTGAAGAATATCAGAAATCTATAATGTTGTTTAAAACAAACTATAGAAATCTCGATGAAGCAAAAAAAGATACAGATTTATTAGCCAATCTGATAAAAGAAATAGGTTAAGGTATATGACAAGAAATGCTTTGGGTATTATGCAAGGCAGACTGCTAGACCCTCTAAATAGAAGTGATCTTGACTGGTTCCCAATAAATAATTGGGAAGATGAGTTTCCCCTTGCTCAACAGTTAGGATTTCAAAGTATTGAACTAGTTTTTGATAGAAAAAAGGATAAAAGAAATCCTCTATATTCTTATGAAGGCAGAAAAAGATTAAAAAAAAAGTTTACTGAAAATAAATTAATACCCTATTCCTCATGTATTAATTATATTATTGATTATCCATTGTCTGATGCAGATATCTTCGAAGATGTAAAAGAGTCAATCAGCTATTTAAAAGAAATAGGAATTAATAACGTAATTCTACCTCTCTTTGATAGAAGTTCGATTGAAAAAAATAATATGATTCCTTGTATAAAAAAGCTGGTGGATATAGCTGAGAAAAAAAACATGCTTATCTTGATTGAAACAGATAAGAGCGGCGAGGATGTATCCAAGTATCTTTCTAATATAATGTCTAAGAATCTAGGCTTGGTCTATGATATTGGTAATGCAAGCTATTTTGGTCATGATATCGCAAGAGATTTAGACCTTTTACAGAACAAGATAATGCATATTCATATAAAAGATAAAGATAAGAATGGTATTAATGTTAAATTAGGAACAGGAATAGCAAATCTAAGTACTTTTTTTGAACATCCAGTAATACAGAGTTATAGTGGTTTTTTCACTCTAGAAACAAGTAGAGAAAATGATTCTTACAAGACAGCTTCATACAATTTAGAATATATTAAAGCTATAATGCAGAGTAATACTAATGAATAATAAATTAGAAAAATTTGATATAACCAATAAAACTGCATTAATAACTGGCGCTGCAGGACTGCTTGGGACTAAGCATGCCGAAGCCCTTCTTGAAATTGGAGCAGAGGTTATTTTAACTGATCTCTGTATCAATAATTTAAATGAGGCTAGGGATAAACTAATAACAGCAGGCTATTCAAAAGAAAAAATAGTCTGTTATAGCATGGATGTAACTACTGAAAAAAGTATAGTCGAAGTTGCAAAAGACCTCCAAAGCATTGGAAAAACTGTTCATATCCTGATTAATAATGCTGCTATCAACCCAACCACATCCTCTATTGAGAGCAATGTCAGAACAACAAGGCTTGAAAATTTTTCTATCGATAGGTGGAATATTGAACTTTCAGTTGGCCTAACTGGTGCATTTTTATGCAGCAAGGTTTTTGGAACCATCATGGCAAAAAATGGAGCAGGAGTAATATTAAATATCTCATCAGACTTATCAGTAATCGCTCCTGATCAAAGACTCTATCAGCAAAAAAATCTTTCCGAAGAGCTTCAGGCAGTTAAGCCAATAACATATTCTGTTATAAAAACTGGAATGATAGGGTTGACTCGCTATTTAGCATCGTATTGGCCAAGTAAGGGAGTTAGATCGAATGCCCTTTCTCCTGGAGGTGTATATATTGATCAAGATGATGAGTTTGTTAATAAAATCAACGAACTAATACCTGTTGGCAGAATGGCAGAACCTGATGAATATAAATCAGCGATTCAATTTTTATGTTCTGATGCGTCTGTGTATATGAATGGTCAAAATTTAGTAATTGATGGCGGTAGGTCGATAATTTAATATTAAGATTATGATTGAAGATAAAAAAGAATTTTATAATAATTTTTCTAGAGAGCTGCCTGGAAATGCTTTTTTGAATAAAAGTAAATGTTCAAAAGATTATGATGTATATTTCGATCACTTCTCCAAAGATGCTTTGAATGAAATGCATAGATATTCAACAGATTCTCGCTTTTATGATCATTTTGAATTTAATCCATTTGTTGATATATCTGAAACAGCAGCATACATGGACAAGCTATTGTTACGAATGAGTGGTAGTGAAGGTTCTAGAATAACTACATACTGGCTTATTAGAAGAAAATCAGATAATTACTTAATTGGCACTGCAGGATTGATTGACCTAAATTTCTCACGACAATCAATTGAGTGGGGTTATGGAGTAGATCCTGAATTATGGGGCCTGGGTTATATTCTTCAAATTCAAGAAATTTTAAAAGACTTTGTATTCAACGTTCTTGGGTTAAACCGTATACACGGTGTCACTATGGCAAATAACAAAAAAACAATAGAATCTATTCTTGCAACAGGCATGAGTCATGAGGGCATAGCAAAAGAACATTATTATCAAAATGGTGCCTTCATTGATGGCTGGAGGTATGCCATTACCAGCAAAGACTATGCAAAACAAAACCAATCACTTATTTTAAATAAAAATATTTCTCTTGAAAATATTATTGCTGTCATTTCTTCCGTTCTTGAAGAAGAAGACATAACTGCAGAATCTAGTATGGAAAATAATATTAGCTGGGACTCTCTTAACCATATGTTAATAATGATAGCTCTTAAGGAAAAGCTAGGAGTAGATCTGAGTCCATCAGATATAGCAGATTCTATTTCAGTAAAAGAAATCATGAATATTGTTAACTCTAGCGTTTAATTCAATGGGTTTTATAAATTATGAATATTTCATCATCTATTTTTACAAAAAATAAATCTTCTTTAAAGGATTGTGCTCTTGAGGTTGATAAGCATCAAATTTCCTATGGCGATTTATTTAAAAAAGCATTATTTGTAGCTTCTGTTTTACTTCAATATGGAGCCAAGGGAAATGAAACAGTTGGAATTGTTGGTCAAAGAAAAGCCTCTTCATATATTGGCTTTTTAGGCATACTATTTTCAGGTTGTCACTTTACTCCAATAAATCCTAAGTACAATAATACAAAGATAGAATCAATTATAAATAGTTCTAAAATAAGATTTCTTGTTGGTGATGTGAATGATTTAGAGGCACTTGATATGAATTTCTTATCTATGATGGAGCTAACTATTATCCCTGACTCTCAATTACCCAAGGAAGATAACTTTAGGTGGATAAATGCATCAACAAATAAAGATATAGATATACTGGATGAGCCCATGAGATGTAATTACAGTGACTTGGCTTATATAAACTATACTTCAGGCTCCACAGGTCTTCCAAAAGGAGTAAAAGTATCCCACGCAAATATTGAATCCTTTATTTTGAATATGTCAAACTTATACCCATTTAAAAAAAATTTTAGAGCATCACAGACTTTTGATTTGAGCTTTGACCCCTCCGTTTCAGATATATTATTTACATGGTACATGAAAGGAACCTTGTGCGTTCTTCCTGAAAAAGAGATGCTGGTACCTAGCGATTTCATTATTAGAGAAAAAATATCATTTTGGAATTCAGTTCCATCAATTGCTAATTTTATGATGAAGACTGGAAATCTTAAAGAAAACTCTTTCCCTGATTTGACTCATAGTATGTTTTGCGGAGAGCAATTCCCTGTGCATATTGCAAATTCATGGAGAAAAGCAGCTCCAAATAGTACTATTGAAAACTTATATGGCCCAACAGAAACTACAATTTATATATCTAGATATGAATATACTAAGGAGGATGAGGATAGGTCATTTAAAAATAATATCGTACCCATTGGCAAATCATTTGATTCGCATAAAATTGTTTTAATTAATGAAAATAATTTACCAGTTAATGGCGCAAAAAAGGGAGAGATAATATTTTCAGGACCGCAAATAACTAAAGGATATCTGAATGATCAAGTAAAAACTAATGATGTTTTTGTTAAGTTTGATTGGGATGATGATGATAGTCTTTGGTATAAAACTGGAGATCTTGGGTTTATAAACGAATATGGATACCTAGAATGTACAGGAAGAATAGATAGCCAGATTAAAATTGCTGGAAGAAGAATTGAAATAGGAGAAATAGAATATACTTTATCAAAATTTCCTCAGACAGAAGGTGCAGTGGTTGTTCCTTTAAGAGATTCTCAAGATATAGTAATTGGCTGTGTTGCCTTTGTAATTCAAGATATATCAAAAGAAGATTTGGCAATTATAAGAAAAAATAGCACTAGTTCCTTGGACAAAGTCTTCTTTCCTAAGAAAATAATTGTAATTGATAATTTTCCAAAAGCCCAAAGTGGTAAGATTAATAGAAGAGCATTAGAGGACTTAGCTAAAGAATCCTAGATGCCAATTTTTTCCAACCTAATTTCTTTTGTTTCACCAAAATATAGTGATGTAATAATCTTTGATGAAACTAACTCTATTATAATCAAGGATATAATTCCTGAAATTTATAGTCTTAGTGTTTATAAAACTAGACCGGTAAAAATAGTACTAACTTATAAAATACTATTAAGGTTTTTTATGAACCTAAAAGATCTAAAAATATTTAAAAAATACACTTCCAACAAAGGCTTTACTAAAAATATTCTTTGGCAGTTGCTCTGTGTTTATATTAAATCATACGTTCAGGCCGCAAACCCAAAAGCTGTAATAACCTCTATAGATAATTGCACTAAATTTGCTTGGCTATCAAAAAATATTCCAGAAATTCCTTTTATAGCTATTCAAAATGGCTTTCGACTAAATTATGATGTAGATAATAATAGCCTATATCATTGCCAGCATTTATTTTGTTTTGGAAATTATGAGGTAGATAATTTCCCTAAAAGATTATGGACTGTAAATAATTTCTATCCCGTTGGCTCTTTACTTGCAAGTATGCATTTTAAAGATAAATATGAAGATAAGCTTGATGCGAATGAGCTAGATATTTTAGTTGTTTCTTCTTGGAGGGGTAATATAGGTTTTGGACAAGACGTTCAAGATAGCATGAAGGCAATGAAGTTATTTGATCTTGAATTTGCGGCTTATTTAAGAAAAAGAAATTTAAAAGCTGCTGTTATCCTTAGGTCTGAAAGGAACTCAGATCAATGGGTAATGCCAGAAATAGGTATGTCAGAAGAAGATTACTACAAGTCTATATATGAAGATAATATTGAAATTATTGATACAGATTTTTCAGTAAGAAACATATATCCATTGATGGAGAAATCAAAGATGGTTATTTCAGGTTTTTGTTCAACTTCTTTGCTAGAAGCATTCGGAATTGGAAAAAAAATACTTTACTGTAACTACACCAATGAAAATAAATATTTTTCTGATTTTAATCCAGTAGTTACCTTCACTAAAAATATAGATAACCCATCAGACACCCTTTCTAAAAGATTAGATGAGCTAATGGAGATACAAATTCAAGATTATAAAAAATGTTATAGTAACCTCATGTTGTTTTATCAATCCTTTGATAAAAATATACCTACGCAAGAGATTGTTAAAACAAGAATTAGTAGAATTATTAAAATAAATGAGAATAGTTAAATATTATGAGCTATAGAAAATTTTACAGCTTTAGTGAAGTTAAAAAAAAGTGCATAGAAGGTCGTTTTTTTTCATATTCAGATTGGTTTGATGGGATATTTGTTCCTCCATCAATTTACCTTATTTGGATGAGTGTAAATTTAAGAATTAGTGCAAATGCTATTTCATGGATTTCTGCTACTTTTGCTATTTTGGGAGCAATCTTAATTTCGACTCAAAATACCACTTATATTTTTATAGGTTCTTTATTTTATTTATTTTATTATTTATTTGATTACGTTGACGGTGGTGTCGCAAGATTTAATCAGACTCAAGGGGTATCAGGGCAGTATATGGATTGGATTATGCATGTCATTTCTTCTACAGCCATTATATCTGGCTTGGCTATTGGCGCAATTAACGGGAGTGGTAATTGGCTAGTACCTTTTTCCATACTAGCCATAATTGCATCTGTTTTAACCTATGCGCGTCATTCCATGGCATGGTTTTCAATTATTATGGAAAATCAGCAAAAAAGATCTAAAGGCATTGCAAATGATATCTCCTTTGAAATGATAAATAAAAGAAAGAACACCATTGTTTATGATTTTATAAGAAAATGTGTCTGTAAGTTTTATCATGAAGAGACTCTTATTTTCTTACTTCCCTTGCTTTCATTATTACATTTGTATGTTACGCACGCATACTTAGACTTTAGAGTATTATTAATAATTGGAGCTGGAGCATTTTATTTCCCTATCATGCTAATAGAAGTACATAGACTGGCTACTAACAACAAGATTCAAGAGGCTTACAATAAATTGTTTATCAGTAGCGCAAAACCAATTTTACCAGACGATCATTTTTTAAAATAAATATAGGAAGAACTTTTTATGCAAGTATTAATACCAGCAGCTGGAATGGGAAAAAGACTAGGTACCGCCACGTCTGATAAAACTAAATGTATGGTTAAAATTAATGGTAAGACTTTAATAGAACATTGCCTAGATACGGTTACATCTTTTAAAATAGATAGAATTATTTTAATTATTGGTTACGAGGGTGATAAATTAAAAAAATTATTAGGTAAAAGCTATAATGGAATTAAGATCCTATATGTTGAAAATCCAGAATTTGCTTCAACAAACAACATATATTCTGTTTATCTTTCAAAGAAATATCTTGTCCAAGATGACACTATTCTTATTGAGAGTGATTTAATTTTTGAAAAAGAAGTATTTAAACAAGTTATCAATAATAAATTTGAAAATATCGCAGTTGTTGATAAATTTAAACCCTGGATGGATGGAACTGTTGTTAAGATTAACCATGAGTATGGAATTGACCACTTCATATCAAAGTCAGAGTTCAACTATAACGAGGCTGATACTTATTTTAAGACGGTAAACATCTATAAATTTTCAAAGAAATTTTTAAAAGATATCTATGTCCCTTTTTTAGAAGCCTATGCAAGCGCTCTCGGTAATAATGAATATTATGAACAGGTTTTAAAGGTTATTGTTAATTTAGATACGAATCAACTGAAAGCACTGCCATTAAATGGTGAGCTTTGGTATGAGATAGATGATTTACAAGACCTTGATAATGCAGAAATTATCTTTGCTAAGCCAAAAAAGAAATTTGAGATGTTGTCTGGGAGATATGGAGGTTATTGGCGTTTTGATAATCTAATAGACTTCTGTTATTTGGTAAACCCATACTTTCCTTCTCAAAGAATGAGCAATGAAATTCATTATAGCTTAGACACGCTAATACAGAGTTATCCATCAGGTGAAAAAGTTCAGGCTCTTCTGGCAGCAAAAATGTTTAATGTAGACCCTAAGAATATTGTAGTTGGAAATGGTGGAGCTGAGCTAATTAGTGTTTTAACTTCTTCACTAAAAATGAAGCTTGCTATCTTTAGTCCTACTTTTGAGGAATATACTGCTAGATTTACTAATGCAGACGTCCATATTCCATCAACCAAAGGTTTCAGGTATGGAAAGAAAGATCTTCTAAGGATTGCAAGTAATAACGATGGAATTATTTTAATAAATCCTGATAATCCATCAGGAAATTTTATTCCGTACAAGGATGTTATAGGCATATTAAAAATTCTTAAAAAAGAAAATAAATATTTAGTTCTTGATGAATCTTTTTTAGATTTTGCTGATAAAGGCTTCGAGTCATCAGCACTCAATACAAATGATCTAGAAAATTTTAATAATTTAATTATTATTAAAAGCATTGGAAAAAGTTATGGTATTGGCGGTCTTCGTCTAGGGGTGATGGCTAGCGCTAATCAAAAAATAATGAAAAAAGTTAAGTCTGATTTACCGATATGGAATATTAATTCTGTATCAGAGTTCTATTTACAGATTATAGGCAAATATACGGATGAATATATTGAAAGTTGTAAAAAAATTGGGTTAAGAAGGGTGGAGCTATTTGAGGGGCTGTCTAAAATAAAATATATTACTCCATTCCAATCACAAGCAAACTATATTCTTATGGAAATTGAAGGAATAAATGCTACAAAAATTTCAATTGACTTATGTAATAAGTTCGGTATTTTGGTAAAGGATTGCTCAGGTAAAAAAAGTTTTGGCAAAAGTAATTGCATTAGAGTTGCTGTAAGAGATACCAGAGATAACGAATACCTATTGGATTGCTTGAAAACATTTCAAGTTTAGTTTTTTTTGCTATGAGTGAATTAAGATTGATAAGCTTAGCAGACCTAATTGAAACTGAAGAGCATGATGCTGATGAATCTTCTAGGCTAGCTAAAAAAATTCTATTAGAAAAATTTTGGACGGTACCTATTGTCATTGAAATAAATACCAGTGCAATTATGGATGGGCATCATAGGTATAATGCAGCAAAGAAACTTGGCCTTTCTAGAATACCCTGTATAAGAAAAGACTATAATAGTAATGAGGTAACATTAGCATCCTGGAAGCAAGGTATTAAAATAACAGTTAAGGATGTTTTTAAAAAAATACAGAAGAAAAAGAAGTTTCCAATCAAAACAACAAGACATATTTTTAAACCTTCCATAAATGAAATCAAAATCCCGATTGATTTGCTTTACTAAATAATGAGAATTATAAAAACTATAATTGATTTTCAAATTCAAGGATCTATATTAGATCAAAAGTTCCTTGGTGCTTGGTGTTTAGGCGGTGATCAAGACATAGTTAATAGCATAAAAAAAGAAGAAATAACTCCCTACCACTGGGATAGTCATCTTAAATTTAAAAAAGACTTCCCTTTCTTAAAAGACATTTATGAAAGAAAGCTAATTGATTGCGCTCACTCATTAAATAGAATACATAATCTTGATAGAGATATAAAATACTGGAGAGTTATAGTAGGGCCGTGGCTTCGCTTTTTTATTGATGCGTTATTTGATAGATACGAGTGTATTAGTAAGGCAAATAGTTATTATAAAGACTCAAATTACTTACTTCATGAGTATGATGCTGATATAAGTACGCGAGATTTCCCTGATTTCTATGACTGTCTTACATCTGATGCTTGGAATGAAATTATTTTTTCTGAATGTATTAAATGGCAAAATATACCGTACGAAAATTCAGGGGTCTCAATTAAAAGGCAGCCAAAACAGCCAAATAATAAAACTATTACTAATAGTCTCATCATTAAATGTATAAAAACTTATCAATATTTTATATCAAGATTTGCAAGAAAAATAACAATTATTTCTTCTAATATTAGTCTATTTAATTTAATGAAGCTTGATTTTTCTTTAAGAAATTTACCTTTTATTAAATCATTTGATCTTGAGATTAATAAAAGAAACATTAATTCTAAAGATAGAAACTTACTTCAATTTTCAGAAGCTGATCAAGGATTTGAAAAATTTCTAAATGAACAAATCTCAAAAAATATGCCTAAAATCTATATAGAGTTATTTGAGGAATTTAAAATCAAGGCATTGAAATACTTTCCTAAAGAAACGGATGTTATTTATACCGCAAATGCATATCAGTCAGATGAGGCATTCAAGTTTTGGGCTGCTGAGAAATGCCAATCTGGATCTAAGTTGGTTATTGGTCAGCATGGAGGAACATTTGGCTTATCATTCTTCAACCAAACTGAAGAGCATCAATTAAATATTGCTGATACTTTCATCTCATGGGGCTGGAATTCTGAATTCTTTGATAACATTGTTTCATTACCGTCCATTAAGCTTAAAGGAAATAATTCAATTCACCCATCACAAAGAAATGATGGTAATTTTATGCATATTCTTGGGGGTGTTCCTAGATATTTTTATAATTACTTTTCAATGCCTATAGCTGGTCAATATATAAATTATATTGATGATCAAATAATTTTTTTAAATGAATTGGATAAAAATAACTTGAAAAAAATAAAAATTCGTGAGGATGCTAGTGCCATAAAATGGGGATGGGATGTAAGAAATATCCTTAAGCAAAATGGATTTGCAGGTAATATCATTAGTACAAAAGAGTCAGTGATAAAGCAATTAAATAATTCAGCACTATGCATATGTACACATAATGGAACAGTTCCTATCGAAACATTAGCTTTAAATTTTCCAACAATAATTTTTTGGGATGCTAAACTTTATGAGATAAGGCCTGAGGCTAGGCAATATATTAGTATTTTAAAAGATGCTGGTATTTTTTATGATTGCCCTAAATTAGCTGCTAAAAAAATTAATTCAATTTCTAATGATATCTCTTCTTGGTGGCAGCAAAATAGCATTCAAAAAGCTAGGTCTTCATTTGTTACTAAATATGGCCTAAACTCGGTCAACTCAGCAAACATCCTTAAAGACTTTTTAGTTCAGGAGTCTAATAATGAAAAAAATAGCTAAAACTTACCCTTTTCAGGTTTTTAGACACAGATGTTATATACCCTGCCTAAATTTTATCGATTATATGAAAGATAAGTATCGCAAAATTGATACTCAAAAGTATATAGAATTAGAAGATCTTGGGATTAATAAAAAACTGGGATCAAGGTATGAGTCTATAAGCTACAGTAAGTTAAAAGAAATCTTTAAATTCTCTTTAGATAGAGGATTCACAAGCTTTCTAGACATAGGTTGTGGGCTAGGGAGGCCTATTATAGTAGCGGGTGAGTCTGGTTTTGTTAACTTACATGGCGTTGACATATCAACTTTCCTAATCGATCAATGCCATAAACACTTAAAAAGTAACAAACTAAAAGCAAATTTAGAATGTGGTGATGTGAGTGCTTATAATTTACCGCCTGGTAAGTTATGTATTTTTTTATTCAATCCTTTTGGTGAAGATAAGATCAAAGATCTTTTTACTAAAATAGCAGAACGCAATGAAGAAACATTAGTCTTATATTTTAATCCTAAGCACTTTAATATTATTGATGGTAGATTTAAAGTTGATGATTTTAGATGGAAAAACTTTGGGCTTTATGAAGAAAAATGCTTTGTTTATTTATTTCCTAAAATCTAAGTATTTAATAGTTAGTGATTTTTCTTTTACAGATTGCATTTAAGACTTAATAAATTAACTATAAATATATTGCAACCGTTATTCATACTTAGCATAAGTATTATTCTATGAGTAACAAATTTTTAAATTACATATACTAAGTCTTCAAGTTAGCGTTAATTATCAACTGATATCACCTGATATCATTTATAATAGATATTGCTAATCTAAAATAATACAACTAAATATGATTAATAATTTTTTAAATAAAAAAGTAGTAGTTACCGGTCATACGGGTTTTAAAGGCTCCTGGTTAACTGCATGGTTAAAAATTATGGGCGCAGATGTAGTTGGTATATCACTTGATCCTCCCACATCAAAATCACACTTTCAATTTGCTAAAATTTTTGATGGAATAGATGATTGTAGGATTGATATTAGAGATGCCGATAAGATTAAACAAAAAATAATTGATACCTCACCAGACTTCTTATTTCATTTAGCTGCTCAACCTATAGTTGGAAGAAGCTATGAGGATCCATTGGAGACATGGAATACTAATGTGATGGGTACTGTAAATATTTTAGAAGCTCTTAGATATCTTAAGAACGAATGTACTGCTGTAATAATTACAAGTGATAAATGTTATGACAATGTTGAATGGGAATGGGGTTACAGAGAAAATGATACTTTAGGCGGTCCGGATCCTTATAGTGCCTCAAAGGGAGCAGCAGAGATAGCTATAAGGTCTTACTTCAAATCCTATTTTAAAAACCCAGGCAATGGTATTAAGATAGCTTCAGCTAGAGCTGGAAACGTTATTGGTGGCGGAGACTGGGCTGAAAGCAGGATCGTACCTGATTGTATTCAAGCTTGGTCTCAAAATAAAACTGTTGGATTAAGAAATCCAGGATCCACAAGACCATGGCAACATGTTCTTGAGCCTCTAGGGGGTTATTTAATTTTAGCTTCTGAGCTTTCTAAAAATAATAATTTACATGGCGAAGCTTTTAATTTTGGCCCACCAGCACATCAAAATCATAGCGTTCTTTCTTTGGTTGAAGAAATGTCTTTACACTGGACTCAAGTTAAATGGGAAAAACCAAAAGAAGTTAATGAAGCCTTTTATGAATCAGGCTTACTAAAATTAAATTGTGATAAAGCACTTCATTTGCTCGACTGGCAAGCGGTATTAAGTTTTTCAGAAACTGTAAAATTAACTACGGAATGGTATATGCAGTTCTATGAAAATTCTGAAAATATTTCCCAGGTAACAGATGCGCAAATTATTGAATATCAAAAACTTTTAATTAAAAGATAGTAACAATGAATCAGGGTAAACAAATCTCTTTACATCCTTTAAAAAAAATTAGTCTTGATGGGGGAAATGTTCTTCATGCTATTAAAAAAACTGATCCTGGATTTCTTAATTTTGGGGAAGCGTACTTTTCAATGGTCAACTTTAATGCAGTAAAAGCTTGGAAGCTTCATCAATCAATGACTCTAAATTTAGTAGTTCCAATTGGAACAGTTCTTTTTGTTTTTTTTCTGCCGGCTGAAAATATTTTTAAGGAAATAGTCATTGGAGAGGAAAATTATCAAAGAATAACTGTTTCTCCAGGAATTTGGTTTGGCTTTAAAGGATTGCATGAATCTAATAGTCTTATAATGAATATATCAGATATAGAACATAATCCTGATGAAGTCTTGCGGAAGAGTATTAATGAATTTAAATATAATTGGTAAGTAAAATGAAAGTAATTATTTTAGCAGGCGGTTTTGGAACACGTATATCAGAGTACACAGACTTAGTGCCTAAGCCAATGATCAAGATCGCAGAACGCCCTATTTTATGGCACATAATGCAAACATATGCAGCTTATGGCCATAAAGATTTTTATATAGCATGTGGCTATAAAGCAGATTATATAAAAAACTATTTTCTTAACTATTCTGCCTTACAGCAAGATTTTACAGTTGATTTTTCTAATGGGAACATTAAATCACATGGGTCAAACATATCTGAGGACTGGAAGGTGACATTGGTTGATACTGGTCTAGAGACAATGACTGGAGGAAGGGTTAAGAGAATGAAAGATTACATTAAAGATGATGAAACCTTCCTTTTAACTTATGGAGATGGCTTATCTGATATTAATATTGACGACCTTCTGAGTTTTCATCATAGCCATAAAAAGATGGTTACAGTATCAGCTGTAAGGCCTTCGGCAAGATTTGGAGAGCTTGATATAAAAAATGATAAAGTTATATCCTTTCAAGAAAAACCTCAACTTAACCAAGGTTGGATTAATGGCGGTTATTTTGTTATTAATGCATCCTTTTTTAATTTAATTGATGGTGATTCAACTATGCTTGAACGTGAACCACTTGAGTGTGCTGCAGCTAAGGGCGAGTTAATGTCATACAAGCATGATGGGTTTTGGCAATGCATGGATACAAAAAGAGATTATGATATGTTGGAAGAATTATGGAATTCAAACAAGGCGCCTTGGAAAATTTAATTTTATAAATGAACATATTAATAGTTGGTGGGTTTGGGTATCTAGGCCAAAGACTAGGGAAACATCTTCATGATGCAGGGTTCAATATTACCCTTGCATCGAGAGAGCAAAGAGATAGCCCTAAATGGTTAGAAAATGGATCAACCTTAAAAATAAATTGGAATGATACCAAGTCTTTTTTCCCCAAACCATCACAAATAGATGCTGTAATTCATGCCGCTGGAATGAATGCCTTAAATTGTTCAAAATATCCTATTTTAGCAAAAGAATTTAATGGAGATGCTACTGGCAGACTGGTTAAAGAATCAGTTAAAAATCATATAAGTCAATTTATTTATTTATCTACGGCGCATGTGTATGCGAATCCATTGGAAGGAGTAATTTCTGAGGATAACCAGCTTTTAAACACACATCCTTATGCAACATCTCATGCTATTGGAGAGAGTCATGTTATTGCTGCCAACTCATCAGGAGACATTAAAGGAAAAGTATTAAGGCTATCAAATTGCTTTGGATCTCCGGTAAATAAAACTTCTGACTGTTGGGGATTGCTGGTCAATGATATATGTATGCAGGCTATAAAACTAAATCATATTACCTTAAAGACAAGCGGTAATCAGTCACGTGACTTTATTCCCATTTCCACTTTTTGCAAAATGGTATGTAATCTTCTTGATGATGATTCTTTAAATCTAGAAAAACCTATATTTAATATAGGTGGCAGAACCATGACTATTTTAGAAATGACCAATCTTGTTAGGGACGTATATTTTAAAAAGTTTCAAAAAAAGATTAGTCTTTCTAAAGAAAAGGATTTGAATAGTGAGGTATTAGACAAGCTTCAATACAATATGAATTGGTATCAAGAAGAAGACGTATTCAATGAAAATGAGGCTAATGCCATAAAAGAAATAGAAGATCTTTTAGATTTTTGTAAAATATGTCATTAATTATAAGATATAACTATTCATTAATAATATAATTATTTTTAAATAAACATTGCTAAATGCAAGTTACAAATAATATGAAAAATATAGCAATAATTCCAATTAGAGAGAATTCCAAGAGATTTCCAGGTAAAAATTTTTTTACAATTGGTAATGATCCGCTATATGGGCTGGTAGCCAAGGTTGCTTTAAAAAGTAAAGTATTTGATTCTGTGTTTGTTGGTGTAGAAAACCCAGAATTAATAAATGATTACTGTAATGATAATGGCATAAGTCTCTATAAGAGATCTAATGAATCCGCAAATGATAACGCACAGACAGAAGAGGTTTTACTTGAATTCATTAAATCAGAGATGTTGCATGATAGTGATTGGGTAACTATCATTCAGGCAACATGTCCATTTCAATCAGTTGAGTATTTTCAAAAATTAGACTTAGAAATCAAAAAAAATAAATATAATTCAATCATTACAAGAACTAAATTCAATAGATTTTTTATTGATGAAGTAATAGCTCCTGACTTTATTAGATCTCGAACGCAGGATATTGAAGAGAAATATCTTGAAACCGGTTTATTTTGGTCATTTAATGTTAAAAGCTTTCTTGAAGTAAATAACAGAGTAATTAACCCAGTGGGGTTTGTTGATATCAAGCCCGGTGATGATTCTGATATTGACTTCAGAAATGATTTAGATTTAATCCTATCAAGATTAAAAAAAGAATTTAGTGAAGCTAAATAAGTGAATCAACCAAATAATTCATTTTCTGTAGTAATACCTACATATAATCATGCAGATTTTTTACGAGATGCACTTCAATCTCTTATTAACCAGGATTACAGCCTCTGGGAGGCTATAGTTATAGATAATCACTCATCTGATCACACCGATCAAGTTATAAAAAGCTTTAATGATCCAAGAATTAAATTACATAAAATAAATAATAATGGAGTAATAGGAGCGTCTAGAAATTTAGGTATCAAATTATCTAACTATGATTGGATAGCTTTTTTAGACTCAGATGATATCTGGTATCCAGGTAAACTCACTGAAGTATGTAAAATCTTATCAACTACAGATAAATATGATGTAGTAACAACTGATGAATATAAAGTATTTTATAAAAATAAAAAGAAAAAATTTCTTTATTACGGCCTTCTACCTAAGAATGCATATAAGTTCATGCTTTTATATGGAAATAGGCTTTCACCTTCAGCAACTATTGTTAAAAAATCATTATTACTAGATAACAATATCTATTTTAATGAGGGTATAGATTTTATTACGGTAGAGGATTATGACTTTTGGCTAAACCTAGCTTATGCAGAAGCTAGGTTTAAATTTATTCCAAGCATTCAAGGAGAGTATCTTGTCCATTCATCTAATAACTCAGGCAGAGAAGAAATACATTCCAAAAATAATGAATATCTTTTAAGACATCACGTTTTTAATATTCAGACATTTGAAAAAGATAAAATAAAACTTTGGAAAAAAATTAAGTGCAGAATAGAAATACATAAAGCATTAAATTCATTTTCAAAAAGAAAGATTCCACAATTTTTTAAATTAATTATAAGTATATTTACAAACTCCCCTTTAAATTTTATTTTATATTTCAAAACGAGATTATCAATCTATTTTAAAAAATATTTCTCTTATATTATCTATAAATTAAGTAAGCATTTTTAAAATGATAAAGACTATAGTGCCCTCTAAAAAACTAATAAACTTTAGACAGAATTTTAAGAATAAATCTAATAAAAAAAATCTCTTTGGTAATTATCTATTCTTTCCAATGGGAAGAGATGCTTTGCTTTATGGGTTGCAAACACTTGGGGTTGGGAAGGGAGCAAGCATTATAATTCCTGCATATATGTGTAGTTCATCATTAGAGCCATTGAACGATCATGGTTATAATATTATTTTTCAAGATATCAACAATGATCTAAATCTAGATGTTTCTTTATTAAAAGAAAACATTTTAAAGCATGATGTCAAGGCTATTATGGCTGTAAGTTTTTTTGGTTTCCTCCCAAATTCTAGAGAAATCTCTGAAATATGCTCATTGATGGACATTATTTTTATAGAAGATTACTCCCACAGTTTTTTATCACAAAATCATTTTTTTAAGCCATTGAGATTTTCTAATTTTGCTATCTATAGCTTGCGAAAAACTCTAACTGTGAGAGATGGAGGGGTGTTAAGGATCAATCTTAATAAACATAATAAGTTACTAGGCTCATTAGAAGACCATTATACTTATAGCGAAGATAATTCAAAACTTCAATTCCGAGACATAAAATTTATAGTCTCTTGTCTTATTGAGTATGTAATAATCAAATCAAAAATAATTAATCCTTACTCTTTAAAGATTAAAATTATTAGAAGTTTTTTTAAAAGAAAAAGGACTAATCACCACAATCATTTAAAACCACTGCCCATAATCAATCCCAGCAAACCATCTTTTTTACTAAAAAATTATATTTATGATTCAGAAGGGCAAAAACAACTAAAGGATAAAGTTTTATATAACTATTTGAAGTTGACAAATGGACTATCGAAACTTGGCTTTAGGTGCCTTAATCCAGATATTTCTAATAACTGCATTCCTCAATATGTAGTATTTTTTGATGAAGTTGGTGGTTTAGTTAAATGGCTAAGAGAAAATAAAATTGGTTCAACTCAGTGGCCAGGCGAAGACTTACCAGATCATGTTTCAAATTCTAAACAATTATTTCCATATGCAAATTTATATAATGATAAACTTGTGATGCTTCCAATTCATCAATGTATAAAAGAAAAACATATAAAAAGAATTTTAGCTACAATGGCAAAATGGCGAGAATCTAAATTTTAGTTTTAACACGAAAACTATAATTTTATAGAACTTATATACTTTTATTATTTTACTTAGGAATAAATCAATAATGAAACTGTCCTCTAACTGGGTGAGCTTTGAAGACTTTATTGAGTTGCTAGAAGAGGATGTGTTTCAAGATAAATCATTGTTTCATAGTAAGTCCTGGCTAATGGCTATTTCTAAGGGATTTAACGTTGATCTTAAGCCAATTAAAACATGCGATGCTAGTGGTAATGTAATTGCCTTAACTCCATATGTCTTGAAAAAAAAAGGACCTTTTAAATTATTTGGAGCTCCATTGCGGGGGTTATATACAGAATTCACAGGTTCTTTGTTTGTAGAGAATACCAAGGAGGATATTAAGCTTTTAGTTCTCGAATCTCAAAGTAAATTTCTACAAAAGGCAGCGGACTACATAGAATTTGGCTTTGAAAATGGAAAAGATAGGAAGGTTCAGGAAGTATTTCAAAATATGCAATACAAGCCCTCAACTCGCTCTTCCTCTATAATCAGTCTTGACGTTTCAGAGGATGAACTTTTTAAAAGATACACTGGAAGAGCAAGAAATATGATTAGGAAATCAGAAAAGTTAAATGTTTCCGTAAAAAGAATATTGCCTAACAATGAATGGATAGAGAACTATTATAATATGCTTAATGATACATTTATTAGGCAGGGATCGGAATGCCCCCATCCTTTAAACTTTTTTTATAAACTCATAAATCTTCAAGAATCAAATGATATTCTTTTTTTAGAGGCCTTAAAAGATGAGGAATTTGTAGCAGGATCAATTTTTTTACTTGATAGAGATCGCATGGCATATTTTTCTGGAACTTCAAACCTTGAGGGAATGCAATGCGCAGCAACTTCGGCACTTCAGTGGCATGCTATGCTGTATGGAATTAATAATAAATTTAAAAAATATGACATGGGAGGCCTCGGCATTAGCTCTATTGATAAATTTAAATTAAGTTTTGGTGGAGAGCAATATTGGCAAGATAGATGGATTTATAAATCAAAACTATTTACAACCTGTGAGCCTATAGCAGCATGGGCAGTTAAAAAAGGCCTTATAAGATTTTAATTACATGAAAGCAAAGAAATTCAATACAATAGTTCTTCACAGAGTTGTTAATGGCCAAACAAAAAGCTTTGAAGATATTTCATCTGAAATATTTTTTCATATTATTGACCAAGCAGATAAAAATATTTTCTCTATTGATGAGGTTTATAAGCTTCATGATAGGCAACAAAAACTTCCTATATGCTTAACTTTTGATGATGGATTTCTATCAGATCATGATATTGTTTTGCCTGCTTTAAAGGATAGGAACGCCAAGGGAACTTTTTTCATCGTTCATGATTACATTGGTAAGACTGGCTATATGCAGAAAGAACATATAGTCGAAGTAAGTAATGCAGGAATGCAAATTGGTTCCCATTCAAAAACCCATCCTAATTTTCTAAAAATAGATAAGAAGACTAAGGAATATGAATTATCTTTTTCTAAAGCTTATCTTGAAGAGCTTACAGGTAAGGAAGTTACAACTTTCTCATTTCCATATGGATTTGAAGATAAAGAATCCATAGAAGCAGTATTTGCTGCAGGATATAAGTATTGCTGCACTTCAAGACATGGAATTTCTAATCACCTTTCTAATCTTATTCCAAGAAATTCGATTAATAGTAAAACTAAATTTTCTCAAATATACAGAAATATAAGACCATCAGTCTCTACAAGACTATCTTGGTCAGTAGAGGATATTTTAAAGGCAAAGATTAAACAACATACTCCAAATTTATATCCAAAGATAAGAGATTTTGTTTCTAAATTTTAAAAGGACTAATTATGAATATTGCAGTTATTGGTGGATCAGGATTTCTTGGAAGTAGGCTTATAAGAAGGTTTAAAGATAATAATTTAGATCATAAAATTTTTGATAAAAATGTAGCTAATGATAAATGTATATTTTTAGATGTTACAAAAAAAGAAACTTTAAATTCAATTAAAGGCTCAGATGTTATTATCAATTTAGCAGCAGTTCACAGAGATGATGTTCGACCAATATCTCTATATGATGATATAAATGTTCAAGGAGCAAAGAATATTTGTGATGCTGCCGAAGCGTTCAAAATAAAAAAAATAATTTTTACTAGTTCAGTTGCTATTTATGGATTTGCTCCACTAAATACAGGTGAGGAAGGTGAGCCAAATTATTTTAATGACTATGGTAGAACAAAGCATCTAGCTGAAAAAGTTTATCAAAAGTGGCAATTAAAAGATCCCGATAATAGGTCCCTTGTTATTATTAGACCAACTGTAATTTTTGGAGAAGGAAACAGAGGGAATGTATTTAATCTATTGAATCAGATATATTCAAAAAAATTTATTATGTTTGGTTCTGGAAAAAATGTTAAATCAATGGCATATGTTGAGAATGTTGCGGCATTTATTGAATATAGTACTAAATTTGAATCAGGAGTAAATATTTTTAATTATATTGATAAGCCTGACCTTAATATGAATGAGCTAATATCAATTTCAAGAAAAACACTTTTTAATAAAGAAGGTGTAGGGGTAAGACTACCAAAATTTTTAGGGATCTTAATTGGACATTTTTTTGATATTTTATCTTTTTTATTAAGAAGAAATTTACCAATAAGCAGCATAAGAGTTACGAAATTTATGTCAAATAGTCAATTTAACTCTTCTATTGAAGAAACATCTTTCAAACCCCCTGTTAAATTGAGTGAGGGCTTGCAGAAAACTCTTGTGTATGAATTTTTAGAAGATAATGCCGGTAAAGAAGTTTATGAAACTGAATAATAAATTCAAGAGGTATTATAAAAGTGAGTAAATTTTCTGTTGTAATGTCAGTATATATTTCAGATTCTCCAATCTATTTTATAGAAGCCGTAAATAGTTTGTTAAATCAAACAAAAATGCCAGATGAAATCATAATTATTGCTGATGGGCCTATTGGTAATGAGCTTGACGTGGCTCTTAATTATTTTAAGGATATTGATTTAATAAAGCTTATAAGGCTTGAGAAAAATTGTGGTTTAGCTTTATCTAGAAAAAAAGCTATTTCAAGCACTTTATTTGACATAATTGCTGTTATGGATTCAGATGATATTTGTGTGCCTGATAGATTTGAAAAACAGATCAAGTTACTTCAGGATGGAGAGGCTCAGGTTGTTGGAGGCTGGATAGAAGAATTTATTAACGAACCAAGAGATAAGGGTAAAGTAAGAAAAACACCTATAAATCATAAAGAAATATTTTCTTTTGGTAAGTGGAGAAATCCTATCAACCATGTCACATTAATGTTTACAAAAGAAGCATATAATTCTGTTGATGGTTATTCTTCTGAAAAATATATTGAAGATTGGGATATGATATCCAGAATGCTTGTTAAAGGTATTATTATTGAGACTATTCCGGAGATTTTAGTTCATGTAAGAGCTGGGGATCCGATGATTCTAAGAAGAAGAAATATGGAAGCCTTCAAAGAGGAAATCAAGTTATTTATCAGAATGCATTCTATAGGCTACATAAACTTATTCCATCTCTTCGCTAATATTTTAATCAGAGTCGTTCTAAGAATGTTACCTGTATTTGCTATTAAATTTATTTACAATTCTTTTCTCAGAAAATGATACAGATATATCTTGTAGTTTAAATATTTACTTGAATTTAAACTATAATAAGTACTTTGGATTAGCAATAAATGACACAAAATATATTAATTACAGGCGGCTCAGGTTTTATTGGAAGCAATCTAGTTGATTTCTTGGTATTAAAAGGGCATAAAATTTTTGTTGTAGACGACTTATCAACTGGTCTTAAAGAAAATGAAAATATTAAAGCTACTTATTTCTATTACGACCTTATCGACTGCATAAAAGATACAAAATATATAAAAAATATATTAAATAAAAATAAAATTACTACTGTATACCATCTAGCTGCAAGTGCAGATATTTCTCTTTCCATTAATAATCCAGAGAAAGTCTACGGTATAAATTTAGTTTCATCTATTGCTCTTGTTAATGCTTGTAATAATTCTAGTGTTAATAAATTTATATTTGCCTCAACATCAGCAATTTATGGTGAGCCTGAGTATTTGCCTGTTGATGAAAAGCATCCTGCAAAACCAATTAGCCCATATGGGCTTACCAAACTTGGATTCGAGCAGTACCTAGATTATTTTAAATCACAAACTAATATCTTATTTACAATCTATCGTTTTCCAAATATCTATGGTTATAGGCAAAGACCAGATTTAGAAGGTGGAGTAATTGCAATATTTGCAGATGCAATACAAAAAAATAAAGATATAAAAATTTTTGGTGATGGAGAGCAGACTAGAGACTGGGTAGAAGTTAGCGACATAATAACTGCTTTATATAAAAATCTAGAATATAACGAAAAATACAAAATTTTTTGCTTAGGCTCTAATACCAAAACTAGTTTAAATACATTAGTTAATTACTTCAAAGAATTAACAGGCTATTCAAAAACACCAAAATATCTAGATGAAAAGGATGGAGATATTAAGCATATGGTCATGTCTTATGAATACGCAAAAGAAGAACTAGACTGGGAGCCCACTACTAGCCTCAAAGATGGTTTAAAAAAACTTATTAATTTTGATTAATTTTGATTAATTTAGATAATTATCAGTATAATTTTAAAAATTATCAACCATACAAGCTGGATAAATTTTTAAAATATAACTTTTATAAAATTAGCATCAACTAAATGGAATTACTAATATATTTGATTGTATATTTTTTAACTATCTGGTTTATTTTCTTTCCCAAATCTCTTTCATCAAAATCATTCTTTGTTTTTTGGATTTTAACTGCAATATGTCTCAGTCTAATCATTAGATCTTCAATAGGTGAAACAGCTTCAGGAGATATTGATGGATATATAAGATACATGACAGCAATACCAGGCGAGACTATTTCTTTAAATTACATGCTAAGAGAATTCATTTTTTGGTTTGGCATTAGATTTCTCCATACCATAACTGGCGATGGGGCTGCTGTTTTTGTTATTCTTGATATCATCTTATATTTATCAATATATAAAGGCTTTACCCTTTGTCGAAAAGCTTACTATCCGCAAATTGATCAAAGAAATATACATTATTTATTTTTTGCAGTTTTATTATTCTTTCCATACGTAATGGGCATGCATAATGTTTATCGACAAATCCTAGCATCATCAATATTTTTAGTGTCAATAGGATTGATAGGAAATAAAAAGCCCATCAAAGGTTATTTAACATCACTGATTTCTGTTTTTATTCATAATGCTTCTGGCATGTTTCTTCCCTTATTAATGGTAAGTACTAAGAATAAAATTTTTCAGTACTTATCTTTTATTATTCTAATACCTATAATTTTTTTCGTCATTGGAATTAATGATTCTAGTTCTGATTTTAGTGTTCGAGAAGGAAACATTGAAATAGGAAAAACTATTAAATATATGTATTTAATATCATTAGGGCTAATGTTAAGCGCTTTAATATTCA
>MDSY01076120.1_pt1 | contig 24579 bp, 25 predicted proteins | sample 811131 | NCBI WGS metagenome assembly MDSY01 (sample SAMN05326643, study PRJNA326480) | marine metagenome | isolation source: seawater | place: Atlantic Ocean: South West | collected 2010
CCATTTAAACGACCCTATCCAGTTCCTTCAATAAATGACAAACAAGAATTAACAGAACGATACTTGGAATTATTTGATGACAGTTTGACTTCCATAATTACAAACTCCATCATAAAAGAAGATTGGAAGAATATGGGTTGGCGAGGGGTTATGCTTCATAATGGCATTGTTTGGCTGGACTACGATGGCAGGTTGATCACGACAAACTATTCCTCTAAAAAAGAAATCACAATAAAAGAAGAATTGATTGAGTCTGAAAGAACTTTGCTCCATACAGATCTGAAAAACTTTATAAAGCCAATTCATACAATTGAAACCAACAAGTTCATTGTCAGAGTGGACCTTTTAGAAGATCAAAAATACCGTTATGCATCTTGGTCAAAAGAATCAGATATGGCAAGCAAACCTGATTTAGTCATTAACAATGGAGAATTAACTCCTGACGGAAGCGGAGGAAATCACTATTTCACATTTACAAATGGTGTGTATCGCTATAAGGTTTCCGTAAATATTATGGGAGCTGACGAAACCCCTCCTTTTAACTTAGAAGTCACTCAAAATGACAAAGTGATTTTATATCAACCCGCTGAATTGAAAGAATGAAAAAAATAATAATCTATATCATCCCATTTCTACTGACAATTGTTTTAATGGCTTGTAATAACAACCCAAAGGATGATCAGCCCGAGGGCAATGAAACAGGCAAATATCTCGGAAACTATACATCGCAAGATGATGCCTGTGATATTAGAATTTCAGTGGAGAAGCGTGATCGTCTTTATAAATACCAAATAACGACGGCCACTTTAAAAAGCTCAGGCAATCTTAAAATTGATACCGTTAACAATGGTGTATATTTTCGCTTTACAAACTTGAGTTCTGAATCTGAAAGCTATTCTATACAAGCACAAGTCTATGATGATGAATTTACTATCCAGAATTACGGAAATGCCATGAACCAATTCCACCACATTAAAGCGTGTGATTTGAAGTATATAACATTCATCAAAGAACAAATAAACTAGCGCAAAAAAGGGAGGTAAATATGTGGATGAAGTTATCTTTACATGGTTTATCTTAAATAGATCAAAAACAAAAAAAGGGGGTCAAATCATGGACACAAATCACAAAAACGAGGCCAATGACAGTCGGAATGAATCCGATAAGGTTTCATTTGGAAGGTTTAAGGCCAAGACGAATGAAGAACTGAATGAAGAGACGCCTGCCCGGAAAAATCGGAAACAAGCAACTGAAACACAGTTGAACAATCCTTTACATGGGGTAAAACTGGTCCAGGTTTTAGAACGTCTGGTCGATCGTTATGGGTGGGAATATTTAGCTGACCGCGTCAATATTCGCTGTTTCATTTACAATCCTACGATGAAGTCAAGTCTTGCGTTTTTAAGAAAAATGCCTTGGGCTCGAGAGCATGTTGAAGACATTTATTTAGAGATGATCGACGAAGACGAGGCCCCATGAAAATGGCAAAAGTCAATGTCAAAATGAATGACAATACAACTAAAAATGACGCATAGAATCGAACATATCGAGCGTGAGATTTCTGAATTGAGAACTCAATTGCAAAACCACACGCTTTATGAAAATTTATCAGGCATTGATGATGTGAAGATATTCATGGAGAACCATGTCTTTGCTGTATGGGATTTCATGTCTCTTTTGAAATATCTTCAGATCAACCTGACGAACGTGAACGCCATCTGGACGCCTCCAAAGAATCCGGTTTTATCAAGGTTTATAAATGAAATCGTGCACGGAGAAGAAAGTGACCTTAATGAACAAGGCGTGCCTAAGAGTCACTTTGAAATGTATTTGGATGCCATGGACCAAACAAAAGCGCAGACGCATGAAATAAATAAGTTTATAGAACTCATTTCTGTGGGGAATTCTGTCAATGATGCATTGAATGAGATCAACATTGATCAAAGGGTTGCCGATTTTGTGAGATTTTCATTTTCCATCATTGACACAAATAAGCCGCACCTTGTGGCTTCTGCATTTACATTTGGGCGCGAAGATGTTATTCCAGATATGTTTATTGAAATTCTAAACAAATCTGATTCTGAGAACAAAGCACATCACAAACTGTCATATTATCTTCAACGCCACATTGAATTAGATGGCGACGAACATGGGCCACTGTCACTTAAAATGGTGTCTGAACTTTGCGGAAATGACAATCAGAAGTGGGACGAAACACTTAGAGTGGCCAAACAATCGTTAGAGAAAAGAATTGCGCTTTGGGATGCCATTACTGATTTAATTAATGAAAAAAACAATGCATTGTCTCAGTATCAATACGAACTGTAAATGCAACCTGATGACCCGCATGAAATATTTAAAACGTTGTGAAAAAAAATTAAAGGAAAACTTATGAGAAATTATATTGTCATCGGAGGATCTTCTGGAATCGGAAAGGAATTGGTAAACCTACTAGAGGGTCAAGGGGAGAATATCACGGCCACCTACAACATGAATGCCGTTGAGAGCAGACCGACCGTCAATTATGTGAAGTTGGATGTAACGTCTGACAGTTTGGACCTTGACAGTTTGCCTGAAGAAATTCATGGTTTGGCATACTGTCCAGGCAGTATCAACCTTAAACCATTTCATCGATTTTCTGACGATGATTTTCTGGACGACATTAAACTACAAGTTTTAGGTGCGACAAAGATTATAAAGCAGCTTTTGCCGAAACTCAAGAAAAGCAAGGATGCGTCAATCCTCCTTTTTTCAACCATAGCTGTTCAGTCTGGATTTAGTTTTCATTCTCAGGTGGCTATATCTAAAGGCGCCCTTGAAGGTTTAACCCGATCCTTGGCTGCCGAATTCTCGCCTATAATAAGGGTCAATGCTGTCGCGCCGTCCCTCACAAACACAAATTTGGCAAATAGATTTTTAAATACCCCAGAAAAAGTGAATCTTCAGGCTGAAAAAAATCCGTTGAAAAAAATTGGAGAAGCCGGAGATATTGCAGAAGCTGCTGCATTTCTTCTGACTCCCAAATCATCTTGGATTACCGGTCAAATAATTCATGTCGACGGCGGATTTTCTAAAATAAAACTATAGTACATTAGGGGAAAGTCCGAATGGAGACAAGGGGTCCCTATTTGAAAAATCTACTTTGTAAAATGAGAATCCGGGAAATCTTAAATACAAGAGAACACAGACCTTGGGAAATCCCTGCTGAAAACTGGATGTATTATCAAGAATGGAACCATTCAATCTTTATGCATTGGCAGGTTGAATTGGAAGACTTGAAAAAATTTGTGCCGAAAGAACTGGAAATTGATCTCTTTGAAGGGAAGCCTTGGGTATCCGTTGTTGCATTTACAATGGAGAAGATTCGGCCAAAAAACCTCCCTTCATTTGCCCCGGTTTCTAATTTTGACGAAATTAATATTCGGACGTATATCAAATCAAATAATAAAACGGGCGTTTACTTTTTAAGCATTGAAGGGGGGACGAAATTGTCTTGCAAAATTGCAAAAGGGATTTCTGAACTGCCATATCGTTTTTCAAAAATAAAACGATCGCCAAACAAATTTGAATCTCGTAACTCGGAATTTAATGACCGACTAGATCTCGAATATAAAGTGGGGAGTGTCGTGTCGAAAAAAACAGATTTGGACAAGTGGCTGACTGAACGCTATGCGCTATTCCAAGATTCAGAAGACTCGATTAACGAATTTGACATCCACCATTTGGAGTGGCCTATTCAAGAAATTGATTTAACAAAACTCAAGATCCATTATCCGCGCTTTGACACACTGCTTAGAAAGGCGCCAAGTAAAGTGCGATATTCAAGCGGCGTGCAAGTCATCGCCTGGGGAATGAATAAAACACCGCGCCAAGAAACAACATGAACACGAAGTCAAGGATAGATTCAATCTTAAACGCGAATTGTCTCGACTTCAATGCGACTGGATTACCAAGTTTTAATTTGTCCGAATTACAAGTCGAAGCGGATCTGGATTTTGCATTGCCTACCAATATAAGATTGGGGCACTTGGCAGAAAAAATCGTTTCTGAGTTGATCAAAGTTTCTGCCAATTACAATGTGCTGTATGAAAACATACAACTGATTGAGGAGAAAAAAACCATCGGTGAAATTGATTTTATTATTCAAGAGTTGGGCACAAAAAAAGTGATTCATCTGGAGATGGCCTACAAGTTTTATCTTTTTGACCCAACCATTTCTTCGGAACCTATCAACAACTGGATTGGACCAAATCGGAATGATTCGTTGCGCGAAAAGCTCGATAAATTAAAACGCAAGCAATTGCCTTTGCTTTACGAAAAATGTGCTGAATCGACATTGAGTGAGCTTATCATCAGTGATGTGTCTCAGGCAATATGCGTGTTTGTGTCACTGTTTATCCCATATGAATATCAAGGAACATTCACCCCCATTTTTAAAAATGCCATCAAGGGGTATTATATGAATTTCGAGACATTTACGCGCCTAGATAACGCATCAAAAGCATATCATTTGCCTTCCAAACAGGAATGGGGGATATCGCCCTCTGAAAACGACGTTTGGACTGATTTTTCCGGGATAGAAGAAAAACTTCACCCCATTCTTAAGAAGCAGCAATCACCATTGTGTTGGCAGAAACAGGATGGTGTTTATACCGCATCATTTATTGTCTGGTGGTAAATCCGTTTCTGGTGTCGCGTCTAAACTTGCAGCGTGTCGAAAGGTTGTCTACCTTGACCATTCTCAAGCATCAAAGAACACACGAAATAAATGGGATTTAACATTGTGCTTATAGAGCCTGAAATTCCTATGAATACAGGAAATATCGGTCGTCTTAGTTTGGCCTCTGGATCTGTCTTACATCTGGTTAAACCATTTGGATTTGAAATAACTGACGCAAGGTTAAAGCGGGCAGGGTTGGATTATTGGGAACATCTTTCGGTGCACATTTATCAGGACATCGATGCGTTTTACGAGACAAATAAGGGTGGGAATATGGTCTATATGTCAAGCTCTGGAGAGAAGGAGTATAGTTCTATTGACTATCGTGACAATATGTTTCTCGTGTTTGGCAAAGAGTCTGTGGGTTTGCCGAAAAAAATCACTTCAGAGAACGCTGAGGTGCTTTATAAGATCCCCATTTACAGCGACCATGTGAGAAGTTTAAACTTAGCCAACGCGGTGAGCATTGTGGTTTATGACGGCTTGAGATCCTTAAGCAAGCCCTAGAATCCTGTGAACTTTACGCCTTTTCCTGAAATAAAAACGGAACGCCTTTTATTGAGACAACTTCAATCGTCAGATTGTGAGGTCATTCTTTTCTTACGCACTGATAAGGATGTTACAAAGTTCATTGAACGACCTGAACACAGAAAAACAAAGACACTTTCTGAAGCAATAGAATTGATTCAAGAATTCGACAGCTACATCGAAAGGAACTCCTCAATTATCTGGGGTATCACGTTGAAAAATGAACCCTCAATCATCGGAACAATTTGCCTATGGAACTTTACGCAAAACGATAAAGTCGCGGAGGTTGGATATGATTTAGATCCGCGATATCAAGACAAAGGACTCATGAGTGAAGCCCTGAAAGCAATCGTAGTGTTCGGCTTTCGTAAATTAAAGCTTGAGAAATTAGAGGCATTCACACATGTTGAAAATTTGCCTTCAACGCAACTGTTAGGCAGGCAGGGATTCATTCATAATGTGAGCAGAAAGGATCTCGATAACACATCAAATATTATCTTTGAGCTTGGAAATCCTCACATCACCTCACAGTAGCTAATGACTCCTAAAAAAAAGAAAGTAGAAAAGTCTAGGCTTCATCCTCGAAATAAAAACCGAGAAAAGTATGATTTAAGTGCATTAATTAAGTGTAATCCTGAATTGAAAAAGCATATCATCCCCAACAGGTCTGGGGGTGACTCGATTGATTTCTCAAACCCACTTGCGGTTAAGGTATTAAATAGAGCATTGTTAAATCACTATTATGGCATTGGGAATTGGGAATTCCCAGACGAAAATTTATGCCCACCAATACCAGGAAGAGCCGATTACATTCACCATATCGCTGATATTTTGGCTGAAAATAATTTTGGTAAAATTCCCACTGGGGAGAAGGTGATTTGTCTTGATGTAGGTCTGGGGGCCAGCTGTATCTATCCGATTGTAGGTGTTACAGAATACGATTGGACATTTATTGGGTCTGACATTGATCCGAAAGCGATTGAATCAGCGCAGAATATTATCGACGGCAATACGTCAATGAAAAACCGGATTGAGTGTCGATTGCAAAAAAATTCGAAAGACGTCTTTTACGGTATTGTCAGTAAGGAAGAAAAAATTGAATTGACGATATGCAACCCTCCTTTTCATGCGTCGATTGAAGACGCTCAAAAAGGCAGCAGACGAAAAGTAAAGAATCTCTCTGGGAAAAACGTTAAATCACCCAAACTCAATTTTTCTGGCATCGCCAGTGAACTTATCTGTGAAGGTGGAGAAAATCAGTTTATTCAAAATATGATTAGAGAAAGTCAAGATTTCTCACAAAACTGTTACTGGTTTTCCACTTTGGTATCCAAACAATCGAATCTTAGAGGAATCTATAGATTGTTAGAAAACAGTGCCGCTACGCAGATAAAAATGGTCCCCATGGGAACTGGAAATAAATCCAGCCGGATTGTGGCATGGACATTTCTTTCTTTGGCAGAACAAAAAGAGTGGCGGAGAACCCGATGGGAAATATAGCGTTCTCAAAAAGAAATTAATCTTTGACAATACGGAACAACAATTGCTACTATCTTTATATAAACTGTTGTAAATAACTTAAAATGCTACAAAACTTAATGTTCACAGCGATGCTATCTTCTTTAATCACATTCCCAATAATATTTGACTTCAACGTCAAATCTGATGTTAGAAAATGGATCATTGTAGATGATGTTGTTATGGGAGGTCGATCTTCTGGAAACTTTAGACTCAACGATGAAGGCCATGGTGTATTCGAGGGAGATGTCTCATTAGAAAACAATGGTGGATTCTCTTCTTTACGCTATGACTGCGAGAAAGTACTTCTCGGAGGAAAAACAAAGATGAACATCACACTCCTTGGCGACGGAAAAGATTATCAGTTTCGAATTAAATCCAACAGCGGAGATTATTATTCTTACATCATTCCATTTTCTACATCAGGAGAATGGGAAGAGGTTGAGATACAACTAAATGACATGTACCCTTCTTTTCGAGGGAGGAGACTTGACGGTCCGAATTTTTCGGAAGCGTCTTTTGAAGGCATTACATTTTTAATCGGGAATAAAAAAAATGAGAGCTTTAAACTTGTTTTGGATAAGATAGAATTAATGTAGGTCAAGAATAATTTAATGATCTATGAAATCATAAAACAACTTTGCAGTCGAAAAAGTGTACCTTTGAATCTCAAGTTGGAGTCCAGAAACCATATAAAAACGGGGCACATGACATGGCCAATAAAATGCGTGAGTAAATCATAAATAAAAAATGTTTAAAAAATTTAACGTAACTGACAAGTTGCTTTTTACGGCGGCGATACTATCGCTTATTTTTTCTGAAGTTTTATACTTTAGTGGTGAAAAAGTAGAAGCTACTTTTATGGGACTGTGGGTACCATCGATACTATGTTTTGGGATTTACTTACATTTAATTAATAAAAATGATTGATTTAATCCCCTATTTTGCTGGTTTTATTACCCTACTGTTCGGTTTTGCATTTGGATACGCAGTCATTAGTCCAAATAAAAATAAAGGAAAATAAAAGCAGCACACACTTTTACTGGCGTGATGAATTGTGATCTAGAATGTCCTATGGCTAAGGATTGTCGCTATTACTTTGTACAATGAATACATTCGAAGATTTCAAACTTAAAAAGCAATTAAAAAATGCGCTTGCTGATTTGGGGTTTGAGAATCCGACACCCATTCAACAAGCATCCTATTCAACTGTTCTTGGAGGCTTTGATTTTGTGGGAATTGCACAAACTGGTACTGGAAAGACAATCGCGTATTTACTTCCTCTGATTCAGGATCTGAAATATACCGAACAACCACACCCACGAGTCATCATCCTTGTTCCGACCCGTGAACTCGTGATTCAAATCGTAAAAGAAATTGAGAAGCTCACGCCATACATCAGTATTAGAGCGATAGGCGTGTACGGTGGAACAAATAACATCACCGCCCAAAAGAAAGGCATTCTTGAAGGGCAAGACATCGTAGTTGGGACACCCCGAAGATTCTATGACCTGGTTCATGCGAATGTATTAAGGCTTAAATCAATCAAAAAACTTGTGATTGACGAAGTCGATATTATGCTCGATTTTGGCTTTAAAACACAGCTTAGTAATATCTTTGAGCACCTTCCCGTCAAACGACAAAACATCCTTTTTTCTGCAACAATGACCACCTATGTCGATGAATTAATCGATGATTTCTTGGTCAACCCTGTGAAGAAAACCATTTCAATAAGCGGGACACCTTTGGATACGATTCGTCAGGAATCTTATGCGGTACCTAATTTTTATTCGAAGACGAACCTACTGAACCATTTGTTACAAGACAAAGTGAAATACCGCAAGGTGTTGATTTTTGTGTCCACCAAAGTGAATGCGGATCGGCTCGCTGAAACATTAAATTTCGAATCCGAAATTTCTATCATTCACTCAAGGAAGGAACAAAATTACCGCACGAAGTCAATCGAAAAATTCGACAACGGAACAAGTCGAATTCTGATTGCAACAGATGTCATCTCTCGTGGAATTGATCTGGAAAAAGTGAGCACTGTCATCAGTTTCGATACGCCTTTCTACCCAGAAAACTATATCCATCGAATTGGAAGAACTGGCAGGGCTGGACAAGAGGGCAATTCCATTCTCTTTTTCAATGAAAAAGAGTCCGAGTTGAAGGCTAATATTGAAGCATTAATGGATTACGCTATCCCATTAAATGAATGGCCTGAAGATGTGAAGAGGTCCAGTCAACTTACCCCAGAGGAGAAGCACAGACCGATCAATCCTGATGAATTGTATGATCAAAAGCCTATTCTGAAAACTGGAGGGGCTGCTGTTCATGAAAAATCTGCCAAGAACAATCGGGAAAGAGTGGCAAAAAAAAGCTACAATGAGTCTGTCAAGGAGAGATATAAAAAACCGATCAGACGGGGAGATAAAATTCAAAACCTGAAAAAGAAACGGAAGAAAAAATAATCGACTCCGTCCAATGTTTTATTTATTTGATGCATGAAAAAAGAAGCCGTTTCAGTATTTTGGTTTAGAAGGGATTTGCGACTAGAAGATAACCACGGGCTCTTTGAGGCGCTCAATAGTCCGTTTCCTGTATTGCCAGTTTTTATTTTTGACAGTGAGATTACAGACGAATTAGATAAGGATGATGCCCGAATTACATTTATCTACGAAACCCTAAATAAACTGTCGATTCAATTGGGTGAAAGGTCAAGTTGTATTTATTGTACCAAAGGAGATCCGATTGCTGTTTGGCGTACCCTCCTAAACAAATACAATGTCAAGTCTGTATACGCTAACGAAGATTATGAACCTTATGCCATAAAACGGGATCAAGAAGTGGCGCAACTTCTTCATCAAAATGACATTCAATTTCATTTGTTTAAGGATCAGGTCATCTTTGCAAAAGATGACGTTCTGAAAGGAGATAAAACACCCTACACCGTTTTCACTCCTTATAAGAACAAATGGCTGGATCTTTTTGCTTCGGAGTCACTGCAAGACTATACGTTACAGTCAAATTTGAATTTCTTAAAATTCGAGATGCCTTTTCCTGAAATGTCAGAATTGGATTTTATACGGTCGGCGATAAAAGTAAAGAACTACAAATTAGACCAACTTGATGATTACGAAACGGCGCGAAATTTTCCCGCCAAAAATCAAACAAGCTATTTATCTCCTCACCTGAGATTTGGTACGGTAAGCATCCGCAAGGTCATTCTTAATATAATCGATAATCAAACGTTTGTGAGTGAGTTAATCTGGAGAGAATTCTTCATGCAAATACTCTATCACTTTCCAAAAGTTGTAAGCAATAATTTCAAGAGAAAATATGACGGCGTTCAGTGGCGCAACAACCTTCAAGAATTTGAAACCTGGAAAAATGGAAAAACAGGCTATCCCATTGTAGATGCCGGGATGCGTGAATTGAATTCGACAGGATATATGCACAATCGGGTGCGGATGGTTGTCGCTGGATTTCTATGCAAGCATTTGCTGATTGATTGGCGATGGGGTGAAGCATATTTTGCCAAGAAACTGCTGGATTTCGAACTCTCTTCCAACAATGGCAATTGGCAATGGTCGGCAGGAACAGGGTGTGATTCCGCACCATATTTCAGAATATTTAACCCCACTGAACAAGTCAAAAAATTTGACGCTGAAAGAACCTATCTGAAAAAATGGATCCCAGAATTAGATACGTTTGATTATCCAGCTCCAATGGTAGATCACAAATCTGCAAGGGCAAGAGCCCTTGAAGCGTATAAAAAAGGACTCATTGGAAATTGAGGCCGTGATGGACGGGGTCCTTATCGAGGACCACGTTTGTATATAATTAAGCCATTTAAGAAGTTCCGTAACAATTGGTCTTTACACACCATGTAATTGGGATGGTCCTCACTTCGGAAAAAGGCGCTAAGTTCACTTTTTGAAATATTGAAATCAACCAATTTCAAAACCTTAATAATATCGTCATCTCTCATTTTTAATGCGACACGAAGCTTCTTTAGAATGTCATTATTTGTGAGACCCATGGTAATATTTTTGGCCTAAGTTAGCGAATTAATAAAGTAAAAAACAGAATATTTAAACCCTATTGTTTTAAGAAAACTGATTGAAGGACTCCCGCTTGACAGCAGGTTACAAATCATGGATACACAATCACTTTGTCATTTATAAGACCCTCAATCTTGATAAAATCAAGCCATTCAGTTATTCTTATTTTTGTAACTTGTTTTTTTGAAAAAGAGATGACCCACAATGGAGATTCCTAAATAATGATCCATCGTAACATTGAATGTTAATCTTTTATCTGTTGTATGAACGCTAACAATTTAAACCCAAGTGAGGGATTCAAAGGGCTGATTGAAAATTGGCGAAGTGATCTTTTTGCTTCAATAAGCGTGTCTTTGGTAGCCTTACCTCTGGCATTAGGAATTGCCGTTGCGTCAGATATGTCACCCATGTCAGGTGTGCTTTCGGCAATTATAGGAGGCGTAGTGACAACTTTCTTTAGAGGCGGTCATTTAACAATTAACGGTCCTGCAGCTGGGTTGATTGCTGCCATTCTAGGAGGCCTTGTGGCGCTAGATAACAACATCAATTATGTTTTAGCAGCTACCGTAGTCGCTGGAGGTATTCAAGTGGTGTTGGGCGTTTTTAAATTGGGGCGATTTGCCAAATTATTGCCCTCATCGGTGTTACACGGTATTTTGGCAGCAATAGGCGTCATCATTATTGCAAAACAAGCCCCGTTTGCTCTGGGTACGACTTCAAATGCAGACACTGTGATTGGAAATCTGTTGGATATTTTTTACAAACTCCCAGATGCAAATCCCTTTGTTTTTATTGTTGCACTGGGTGGTGTTTTAATTCTTGTTTTCTACAAAAAAACAAGCAATAAAATCATTCGCGCACTCCCTGCACCGATGTGGGTTTTGCTTTTGGCCTTACCCATGGTCATCGGTTTTGATTTTTTCAATGAGCACAGCATTTATTTCTTAGGTAAGTCATATGGTGTGGGGCCCAAATTACTGATTGATATACCCCAAGACCCACTAGATTGCATCATGCATCCTGACTTTGGGATGATCGGAACCTTGGCTTTTTGGCTTACCGTATTATCCATTACCACCATTGCTTCTATTGTAACATTGGCTAGTGCCAGGGCCGTAGATAAACTCGACCCTTTTAAGCGCACCACCAATCTAAATAAAGATTTAATAGGTGTTGGGATTAGCACCATGGTTTCGGGTGCTTTAGGTGGCCTTCCCATCACTTCGGTCATTGTCCGAAGTACCGTCAATGTAAATAACAATGCAAAAACCAAGTGGTCCAACTTATATCACGGAATATTTCTCATACTTTTTGTGCTAATTCTGGCGCCTGTTTTAAGAAGTGTTCCCTTGGCGGCTCTGGCAGCCATACTTGTCCACACAGGTTTTAAATTGGCATCCCCTCTTGTCTTTAAGCATGCCTATGATCAGGGGGTAGAACAGTTGTTCTTCCTCTCTTCCACCCTCATCATTACTTTATTTACGAATTTACTTTACGGAATCATGGGCGGGATTCTGATCACTCTGGTCTCTCACATTCTATTGGCGCGTGTTGGGTTCTTGTCTTTCTTTAAAATGATCTATAAGTCTGGCTCAAAGGTGGAGCGTTTAGAGAATGGATCTTACGACGTGAAGTTAAAAGGAATCTCCAATTTCCTTTATGCATTGCAACTGGAAAAGCTGTTAGAGAATATCCCTATTGGATCAGTGGTTCGGGTTGACATGTCAGAGACACGCTTGGTGGATTTGTCGATCATGGAGAATGTGATCGATTTTAAACGCATACAAGACAACAATGGTGGTGATGTGAAACTCATAGGACTTGACAATCACGTCGCATCTTCGAGTCACAACAGGGCTCTAAAGATTGTGACAGGCCAAGTAAGAAAGCAGATGACAAAACGTCAAGTGCGCTTGCAGGAGATGGCAAGTAAAAATGGCTGGGCTTTCGAGCGTGATGTAGATTGGAACACCTCGTATTTGAGAAATTTCAGGTTCTTTGATTCTCGCCCAATTGAAATGAAAACCAATTGTCTGCAAGGCTTGGATCTCGAGAACAATGCGCGTTGGGAGATTGCCGATATTGTTTTTGATGAAGGGGCGCTACTTGCTCTAGAAATATATCAGACCACAGTGCAGGTCGTCCGATTGCCTTCGCCGATACCAAAGTTTATCATTAATAAAGAGGGGTTGTTTAATAAGGTTTTCAATCGGGTCAAGGCATTTTCAGAATCAAATCTGAATATTGAAATCATGAAACATACTGGGTTTTCTGGTAAATTTCAATTAATTGGAGACGATGAAGACGCTATCCGAACATTTTTCACGGCTAAGCTCATTCATTTTTTAGAGAAAAATGAGATTCACCACATAGAAAGTAACGGGGAAGCGCTGATCATTTTCAAATACCTCCATATTGCTCGCACCGATGAAGTGCCCAGTATGCTTGAGTTTTCAAGCAATTTATTAAAACATATGGGGGTTCAGGTGGAGTCCTAAATTTCATCAATGAGCCTCGAGAAGTATTGGAAGCGATGAAAAAGAAATAATTGTCGCTCTCATTATTCGACGCCTGCAGTGTTTTTCGACACAATTAACTGAATGTTATGCACATTATCACGAAAAACACTTATATTTGCACCTCAATAAATTTTTTAATCATGAGTAACGGTACAGTAAAGTTTTTTAATAACGCAAAAGGTTTCGGTTTTATCACTCCAGACGACGGAGGAAAAGATGTCTTTGTACACCAGAGTACATTAACAGACGAAATCGCAGAAGGAGACAATGTAAGCTTTGACGTTGAAGAAGGTCAAAAAGGACTAAACGCAGTAAATGTTAGAGTACTATAATATTACCTAACCTATATTTATTAAAAAGCTTGTCTTCATTGACAGGCTTTTTTTTTGACTATTTTTTAAGCACTGTATCACGAAACTCAGATCATCATATTTCATGATTTTGACTAAGTCTTCAAAAGTTCAGGGGGGTACATTCCATTTTTCTATAAGATTATGAAAAATAAATTCCATTCCGTATTGCTCATTGACGACAGCATCCCGATCAACTATTTTCACAAGATAATTGTCGAAAAATCAGGTATAGCTTTGAGTTGTATTGCCGTCAACAATGGCCAAGAAGCTCTTGACTATTTACAACTCAAACAGGATGCATCGGAGCGATTTCCCGAACTCATCTTAGTCGACATTAACATGCCTGTTCTGAACGGTTGGGAATTCTTGGAAACGTTTCGGGCGAAGCATAAGGCCATCTTCAATGAGGTGGTCACGGTCATGCTTACAACTTCTATTAATCCCGATGACAAGGAGAAGGCAAAAGAACTTGATGTGCCAAATTATTTACTAAAACCTCTTACAGTGAAAGTCTTAGAAAATCTCCGTGATTCATATTTTAAAGGCCAACTCTAAAAGATAAAGGCTTGGGGGGATAAATTTCAAAAAATAAAACGAAAATGAAAAACATATTTCTACTACTTATTGTAACATTCTCTTCCTTTGACCTCTTCGCTCAAGAGGTCACACAAGCGGATTCTTTGTCACTCATTTTTATGGGAGATATTATGGGGCATGACCCTCAAATAGAATCTGCATTTAATCCTGAAAAGGGAGTGTACAATTACGAGGGGGTCTTTCGTAAGGTCGCGCATATCATTAACACCGCTGATTTTGCGATTGCCAATTTAGAGGTGACATTGGCCGGGGAACCATATGCAGGCTATCCGCAGTTTTCATCACCTGACGCGCTTGCTGTTGCCTGTAAAAAAAATGGAATAGATGTCTTGGTTACTGCAAATAATCATTCGTGCGATAGAGCAAAAAAAGGGCTTTTAAGAACGATACATGTTTTGGATTCATTGAAAATCCCTCATACAGGAACCTTTAAAGACACTTCAGAAAGAAGCAGAAACAATCTGTTGATCTTAGATAAAAACAATATTCGAGTGGGTCTACTCAATTATACTTACGGAACAAATGGTTTGCCAACACCGAAACCCACGATGGTAAATCGAATAGATACATTATCAATGCTGTCTGACATCAGAAAAAGCAAGACTGATTCCTTAGATAAACTTATTGTCATGATCCATTGGGGGCCTGAGTATCAATCTCAACCGTCAAAAAAACAAGTAGAAATTGCTGAAGTGCTTTTTCGAAATGGTGTGGATATTATTGTGGGGTCACATCCCCACGTCCTTCAAAAAATGGAATACATTCAAGCCAAGGATAGTGACAATGAACATTTCATTGCTTATTCCTTGGGCAATTTTGTGTCAAACCAGCGGACGCGAAAAAGAGACGGAGGCGCGATGCTGAAATTAACACTTCACAAAAACAAGGGCGACGTTAAAATATCTAATTCCGGTTATTACTTAACCTGGGTCAGTAGACCTGTCATTGATGGAAAAACGATGTATGAAATCGTTCCATGTTCAGAATTTGAATCAAATGATTTTTATGATTTAGACCTAGATGCAAAAGAAAAGATGAAGGTGTTTATTGCGGACTCGCGCGCATTATTCGAAAAAGAAAACATCGCTGTTTTTGAGATTAAGGCGACAGCCAACAATAGCAAATAAAACGATGACGTACAGTCGAATATTACGAGTCGCACTTATTATACAAAGCGCCTGCTTTTTCAGCTGTTTATATCACCCCAAAACAGATGACATGTTGTCTGTTGAATCATTAAAATCTCCGGCTGGGGAAAGGAGTTCGGAGTCAAATTTACATGTCGGGAGCGATGAAAAAGTTTACTTGAGTTGGGTAGAAACATCTGAAGATCACAATACAACTTTGTATTATTCCACCATTAACCAAGGGGTCTGGTCGAAAAAAAATGAAATCTCTCAAGGGGACAATTGGTTTGTGAACTGGGCCGATTTCCCTTCGATGTCAACATTTGGGCAGGGATCTATCGCTTCTCACTTTCTCGTGCAGAGTGGAGAAGACACGTATGCTTATGATGTGAATGTTTCCATATCGAATGATCAGGGAGAGACATGGAGTAACCCCATATCTCCCCACACAGACAGCACCCTCACTGAGCATGGGTTTGTAAGTCTGGTGCCCTATAAAGATAAGGTCCTGGCGGTGTGGTTAGACGGAAGGAATTACGCGTTAATTCAAGAATCAGATACCGTACCCTCAAATCAAATGACCTTGCGTAGTGCCGTCATCGATAAAAACGGTCAACTTTCTGAGGAGCTTCTGATTGACAATCGTGTTTGTAGCTGTTGCCAAACAGATGCCGCGCTGGCGTCCACGGGGCCTGTTCTCGTTTACAGAGACCGTACTGAAACAGAAATCAGAGATATTTCGGTGGTTCGATTACGCAATGGAAAATGGACCGAACCTCAATCTGTGTTCAATGACAATTGGGAAATTAACGGTTGTCCAGTCAATGGTCCCGCAATTGACATAAAGGGAGATGTCACTGTTGTTGCTTGGTATACCCAAGCGAACGGCGTCCCAAAGATTAAAGTTGCCTTTTCTAAAAATGACGGCGAAAGCTTTGATCATGCTGTAGTAATAAGCGACAGCAATCCCGCGGGAAGGGTTGATTTGATTGTCTTAGAAGACGGAGGTGCATTGATAAGTTGGCTCGAAACAGCATCAGGTGAAGCAACCGTAAAAGCGTGTCGGGTAAATGATGACGGTGCGCTAGGTAAATCATTTATTGTTGCCCAGTCAAGCGAATCTAGGTCCAGCGGTTTCCCAAAAATGGTGATGAAAAATGACACTATCTATTTTGCCTGGACAGAAATTGGAGAGGCGCTAAATGTTAAAACTGCTTACATGCGATTGTTAAAATAATAGGGCATTGATTCATGTCTTCCGTTAAGTCAACGTGAATGCTCCTTTACGCAGCAATAAGTCATGATACATCGCATAAAGGAATCTCCATATCTAATCTTCATTCATTAAATCTTTCGTATTTTTGTATCTCATAAGATTGTAATATAATGTCAGAAGTAATTTCCATATTGGGGACAGGGTTTTCATCTCTATCCTCGGCCTGCTCCCTTTCTAGGGAGGGACAATATGTTACCATTAACAAGAAAAACAAAACTTTTTGTGATCGAGCGACACCGCGCCCAGGCATACCAACGGACTTAATTTCAGAGATAATGTCTACTGAACACCTCGCATCATGAAGCAGCTTTACGATGAAATATCAAATCAAACTGCAAGCACCATTACGAAGAAATACAGCACTTCGTTTTCAATGGCAGTAAGATTGCTTGACAAAACGATTCGACAGGATGTATACAACATATACGGATTTGTGCGCGTCGCAGATGAGATTGTGGACAGCTTTGAAGGATACCCACAGGAGGATGTTTTGAACAGGTTTGAAGAAGAACTTTGGATCTCGCTCAAGATAGGGATTAGCGCCAACCCTGTCATTAATGCGTTTCAAAACACCATCGTAAAATACGATATTTCAATTGCGCTAGTCAAGGCTTTCATGAAAAGCATGCGCGCTGATATCTCGAAGAAGGTATACCAAAACAAGGAAGAAATCAATGAATATATCTATGGTTCGGCTGATGTCGTGGGTCTTATGTGTCTAAAAATCTTCGTGAAAGGGGATGAATCCAGATATAGTCAGCTAGAAGTATCGGCCATCAAGCTTGGCTCAGCTTTTCAAAAGGTCAATTTTTTACGGGATTTAAGACAGGACTTTGAAGACTTAGATCGGACTTACTTTCCCAACATCGATCCCGGAAACTTCAAGGATTCCGACAAAGACCTGATTATTAAAGACATCGAAAGCGATTTTAAAATAGCAAAAGAGGGTGTTTTAAAGCTCCCCAAAGAATCTAGATTGGGAGTATATTTGGCTTACAAGTATTATTCTCATTTACTTAAAAAAATCGTTCACACACCGGCCAACGTTTTAAAAGAAAATCGAATTAGAGTGTCAGCCCCGAGAAAAATATGTATTCTTCTACTGTCATATTTGCGTCACAAACTAAACTTGGTATGATGACCTCAATCTTTTTGATTTTACTTTTGTCATTTGACTTTAGTCCTGACATTAAGCAGGTGGTTCAAGAGTACCATACATTAGAAACTGAAGCCTCTGAGGTCTCTTTTATTGATAAATATCATGGAAGCCATGAAGCTTCTGTCATGGCATATGTCACATCAATCGCAATGAAACAAGCTGAGTATTCTCAAAATCCGATGCGAAAACTTCAGTTGTTTCAAGAAAATAAAACAATATTAAATGAGTTAATTGACACACATCCTTCAAATATTCACCTGAGATATGTCCGTCTGTTATCTCAAGAAAACACGCCTGATTTTCTTGGATACAATGAATATATCGAGGAGGATAAATTGATTCTTAAAAACATCCTTGATGTGGAGGATGAAACCGATTACTTAGATAACTTTATTAGAGCAAATACATCTTTATGATTGTCTTTTTTTACATTACCATTGTCGTGATAACATTCTTACTAATGGAGGTTTCAACCTGGTTGAACCACAAATATGTCATGCATGGGTTTTTGTGGTTTTTACATGCGGATCATCACCAACCCAAATATCAAAATGTCTTTGAGAAAAACGACATCTTCTTCTTGATTGGCGCAGCACCTAGCATTACACTGTTTTATTTTGGGGTAAACCCTGAATTAAATTACAAATTTTTCATCGCACTGGGGATTCTTTTTTACGGAATTGCTTACTTTCTTATTCATGATGTACTGATTCACAGACGATTCAAGTGGTTTGACAAAACCACTAACCGATATCTGATGGGGTTAAGGAAGGCACATAAAGTTCACCATAAACATATGGGGAAAGAAGATGGAGAATGTTTCGGAATGCTTAATGTCCCGAAAAAATACTTCACTACAAAGCGTAAGTAATGACACCGTTGTACTTATACGTGCTGATTGCTTCCGTATCTATCCCATTTGCATTCACTGTTTTTTACTTGGATGTCATCAAAAGATGGAGGGACTTCTTGATTTCTACTTCGATCGTTGCGTTTGTGTTCTTGATCTGGGATGCTTTATTTACGAGGGCAGGTATCTGGGGGTTTAATGAGGCGTATTGTTTGGGGTTGAAGCTATTCATGATGCCAATAGAAGAGTGGCTTTTCTTTTTTGTGATACCCTTTTGCTCAGTGTTTACTCATTTTGTACTCAAGCATTTGTCGCCAAAGTTTTTTCTAAATGAAGCGCTGACCCGCAAAATTGCGATTGTTTTAATTGCTGCGACATTCGTCCTACTTTGCACGCATTTTTCAAAAGCATACACTCTAGTGGATGCGATATTTTTAATTGTCACGCTCGCCCTAGGGGTTGTTTTTTATCTCAAATTATTACAACGGTTTTTTCTGTCGTTTTTAATTATCCTTATTCCATTTTTCATTGTAAATGGCATTCTAACCGGTTCGATGATCGATGCGCCAATTGTTTGGTACAATGATGATGAGAATTTAGGGATCAGACTTGCGACGATTCCAATAGAGGATCTCGGATATGCCTTCTCGATGCTCTTCGGTAATTTGATGATTTTTGAATTCCTCAAGCCCAAACAAGACGTTAAAGAAGATGTATCCCTATTTCAATAAAATCAAACAACGCATCTTCAACAATGAACTTTTAAGCGATGGGTTCGTCGAAAGATCCAAGGACATAAGCCCTTGTCTTTTGTTACATTTTGACATCGAGCCTGAAGTCCGTCCCATCCGAGAACATCGTTTTAAAGAATATGATGACCTGTTCATTAATTTCTCAAAAAGATGAAGGAAGTCGTCCTAATAACAGGAGCTAACGGAATGTTGGCGAAAGCATTGGCTCTGGAATTTGATGGGGAATACACCCTTAAGTTTTTAACCAGAGAAGTGAAACAAGAGAATGCGTATCGCTGGGATATCAATTTGGGGTATATCGATCCTGAGGGGCTAAAAGGCGTCAATCACATCATCCATTTGGCTGGCTCACCGATAGCTGAGAAAAGATGGACCCCAGAAAGAAAAAGAGAAATTAAGAAAAGCAGAGTCGGTGGTGCCCAGTTGATATTAGATGAATTACAGAAAAACAATCAAAAAATAGACGCGTTTATTTCAGCTTCAGCTATTGGATATTATGGTGCGACGACAACGAATCACATCTTCACTGAGGACTCTCCCAATGCGGATGATTTTTTAGGAGAAGTGTGTCGAGACTGGGAGCGTGTGGCGCATTCCTTCAAATCCAATCACGTGGCCAATAAAATTGACGTAGTGAGGTTTGGTATCGTTCTAGACAGAGACAGAGGCGCCTTGAAAAAAATAGCAGCCCCCATTCGTTTTGGATTGGGAAGCGGAGTCGGGACAGGCAAACAATGGGTTCCGTGGATCCATATTGCTGATCTTTGCGGCATGTTGAAGTTTGTGATGACACAAAAAGAAGGGGGGACATACAATGCTGTTGCGCCTGAACATGTCACAAACAATGTGTTCACTCAGAAAGTTGCAGCCGTTTTAAAACGCAAGGTTATCTTACCCAATATCCCTGCTTTTTTTATTCGCCTCTTATTTGGTGAAATGGCGGTTGTATTGTTAGCGGGCAGTCGCGTGTCATCAACCAAAATAACAGAGCGAGGGTTTGGTTTTAAGTATGCCAAACTGAACGATGCATTGCGTAATATTTTTATTAAAACCGATTAATTAGAGATAACGATGAATATAAAGTCTATAATTTCTGCAATGATCCTTACAGGCATATTTGGTGTTGCTTTAGGACAAACAAGCACCATAAAAGGACGTGTATTCAATAGCATCAACAACGAAGCGGTTCCTTTTGCAAATATTATTATCGAGGGGACATCACTTGGCGCCACTTCAGATATTGAAGGGAATTACATCCTCACAAACCTCGAGCCGGGAACATACAGTGTGATTTGCTCATTTATTGGTTTCAAGAGACTGGTGAGCTATGAAGTGCCCGTGAACTCAGTAAGAACGACCACCCTTGATTTTGCTTTGGTGGAAGAAAGCACGACCCTTGATCAAGTTGTGATTACTGCATCTCCATTTAACAAAAGAGAAGAAAGTCCTGTAAGTCTGAGAACAATCAGTTCCTCCGAAATCTATCGAAACCCTGGTGGCAACAGGGACATTTCAAATGTAATCCAGATTCTTCCTGGTGTCGCATCTTCAGCTTCATTCAGGAATGATATTATCGTTCGGGGTGGTGCGCCTAATGAAAATAGGTTTTATCTAGATGGCATTGAAGTTCCAAACATTAACCACTTTGCAACGCAAGGGTCATCAGGGGGACCAGTCGGGATGATCAACGTCAATTTCATACGAGAAGTGGATTTTTATGCTGGAGCTTTCCCTGCCAACAGGGGAAATGCACTAAGTTCTATCATAGAATTCAAACAAATTGAAGGGAATGATGAGGGTCTCAAAGGCACATTTATGCTCGGCTCAAGTGATGCAGGCATCACCTTCGATGGGCCTATCGGTGACAAGTCCACATTTATTTTATCTGCAAGACAATCCTATTTACAATTGCTCTTCAAAACCCTGGGTCTTCCTTTCCTCCCTACCTACAATGATTTTCAATACAAGCAGACCATCAAGGTCAATGACAAAAACCGCATCACCATCATAGGGCTTGGGGCAATAGACGACTTCACCTTGAATACATCTGCGAATGACGGCCTAGAGGACGAAGAGGTCATTCGAAGAAACAATTACATCTTGGGGAACTTACCCGTGAACACACAATGGAATTATGCTGTGGGTGCAAACTGGAAGCATTTTGGGACAAACAGTTTTCAAAATGTTGTGGTCAGCCGCAATCATTTAAACAACAGGGCTGTTAAATATCAGGGGAACATTGAACAACCTGAGAATCTAATCCTTGACTACAGATCTCAAGAAATTGAAAACAAGGTGAGGTTGGAAAACACCATTCGGGAAAATGGATGGAAATTAAACATGGGGCTCGGGTATGAAAACGCGATTTATACAAATTCAACCTACAATCAAATCGTGCTAGATGGCGCGGTGAATGTGATTGATTTCGAGTCACGTTTACCTGTCAATAAGTTTGCTGTTTTTTCTCAGGTCAGTAAAGAACTGGTAAAAAACAGGTTGATGGTGTCGCTTGGGTTACGTATGGATTGGAACGACTATTCTGAGGAAATGAGCAACCCATTTGATCAGTTGTCTCCGAGACTTTCTGCATCCTATGCTCTCAGTGAAAAGTTAAATGCCAATTTCAATGTTGGGCGTTATTTCCAGCTTCCACCCTATACAATCATGGGGTACCGAGACAGCAACGATTTGCTCGCAAACAAAGAAAACAACATCACCTATATACAGGCAGATCATTTTATTGCTGGGTTGGAATTTAGTCCTAGTTTGTTGTCCAAAGTGACTGTTGAGGGATTTTATAAAAACTACGACAATTATCCATTTTTGACAAGAGACAGCCTCTCACTTGCAAACCTGGGAGGGGACTTTGGTGTGATCGGAAATGAGCCTGTGACTTCAACGTCATTTGGCAGAACTTATGGCCTTGAACTGCTGGTACAACAGAAGCTTCTCTCCTCTGTGTATGGCATTCTTTCATATACATTCGTGCGGGGTGAGTTCTCTGACAAAAACGACGAATTGATTAATTCTTCCTGGGACAACAGACATATCCTAAATATCACCGCGGGGAAAAAATTTAAAAACGATTGGGAACTCGGAATGAAATTCAGGTTTGTTGGGGGCGCGCCATACACCCCTTATGATAGAGAGCAATCTGCAACAATCGATGTCTGGAACATCATACAGCAGGGTGTTTTCGACTGGGATCAATTGAATAGCGAAAGAAACGACGCGACACATGGTTTGGACATCAGATTAGATAAAAAATGGTACTTCGAGAAGTGGGCTGTGAATGCATACATCGACATCCAAAACATCTACAATTTTCAGGCAGTCAGTCAACCATTTCTTGATGTAAATAGAGATGATTCTGGAAATCCCATTGAAGATCCAATCAATCCAGGATCGTATGAATTATCTGAAATAGAAAACGTCAGCGGCACTGTGTTGCCTTCTATTGGGCTCATGATTGACTTTTAAGAGATGACACTGCAACTGAAGGAACTTAGTTTTAATGTTTTTTGACGAAACAACTTGCCGTAGAGGCTGCTTTTAAACCCTCTCCTCTCGCTATCTTTGTACAATGCACAGATCACACACTTGCGGCGGATTGCGCCTTGAAAACTCTGGTACTTCTGTTACACTTTCTGGGTGGGTCCATAAAGCACGTGATTTGGGGGGGATGACTTTTGTTGATCTTAGAGATCGGTACGGAAAAACGCAACTGGTTTTCAATATGGAAACCAATCCTGATCTTTGTCAGCAAGCGCGCAAATTGGGTCGGGAATTCGTCGTTAAAATTCACGGCAATGTGGTTGAAAGAGAAAATAAAAATCTTAAGAATCCAACTGGAGAAATTGAGATCGACGTGGCATCTCTCGAAATTCTTAACCCAAGTATAACACCTCCATTCACCATCGAAGATGACACGGATGGCGGAGAAGATTTGAGGATGAAATACCGCTACCTCGATCTGCGTAGGGATCCTGTTCAAAGAAATATTATGCTGCGTCACAGGGTGGGGATGGAAACACGTAAATATTTGGACTCTGTTGGTTTTATTGACGTCGAGACCCCATATCTCATTAAGAGCACGCCCGAAGGTGCAAGAGATTTCGTGGTCCCAAGCCGTATGAACTCCGGACAGTTTTACGCACTTCCACAAAGTCCTCAAACGTTCAAGCAACTTCTTATGGTAAGTGGTTTCGACCGTTATTACCAAATCGTGAAGTGTTTTCGTGACGAAGATCTTCGCGCAGATAGACAGCCAGAGTTTACGCAGATAGACTGCGAAATGGCATTTGTAGAGCAGGAAGATATCCTCAATACATTCGAGGGCATGGTTCGCCATCTTTTCAAAGTGGTCCTCGATGTAGAGATTGAAGATTTCCCGAGAATGGATTATGACGATGCGATGCGTCTGTATGGATCTGACAAGCCGGATGTCAGATTTGAGATGGCGTTTGTCAACATGTGTGATGTGGCTCAAGGAAAGGGGTTTGGTGTGTTCGATTCTGCAGAAACGGTGCTTGGTATCGTGGTGCCGGGAGGCGCTGCATACACGAGGAAGCAATTGGATAAACTTACCGATTGGGTGAAACGTCCACAAATTGGCGCAAAAGGGCTTATCTATTGTAGAGTGAACGAAGACGGTACGACAAAGAGCAGTGTAGACAAGTTCTTTGATGAAAATGCGCGCACGAGTTGGGCAGACAAAACAGGTGCAGGCAAAGGTGATTTAATCTTGGTTCTTTCAGGTGGATTGGATAAAACGCGGAAACAATTGGGGGAGCTCAGACTTCACCTTGGAGAAGAAATGGGGTTACGTGACCCGAAGGTCTTTAAACCACTCTGGGTGATGGACTTCCCGCTTCTAGAATGGGACGAAGAAACCGATCGCTACCATGCGATGCACCATCCATTTACATCTCCAAAACCAGATCAACTTGCACTTATCGATTCCGATCCTGGAAAAGTAAAGGCGAACGCATATGATATGGTCATTAACGGGGTTGAAATCGGTGGTGGATCCATAAGAATTCACGACCGAGAATTACAGGCGCGGATGTTTGATCTTCTCGGGTTCACGGAGGAAGAGGCCGAGGCGCAATTTGGA
>MDSY01022618.1_pt1 | contig 24571 bp, 20 predicted proteins | sample 811131 | NCBI WGS metagenome assembly MDSY01 (sample SAMN05326643, study PRJNA326480) | marine metagenome | isolation source: seawater | place: Atlantic Ocean: South West | collected 2010
AAAATCAGGCTATCTATTGTCCCCTTAATTTTTTTATTAATCTGTCCTTTATTTTCAAAAGGGCTAAATCATGCTATAACTTTAGAAAAACGATCTCTAATGATCTTACCCGCAAACAAAGATCATTATCCTATAATTGGTGGGAAAATTATAGCTACCATCTCAAATCAAGCTACTTCAATAGGTCGATTTCATGTTATTGATCGTACGATTATTGATGAAGTGTTAAACGAACAGAAACTACAAATGTCTGGATTAGTTTCAGATGATAAAATAATAACATTAGGTAAAATGGCCACCGCTGAAGAAGCACTAATTTTAGATGTTATTCACTTTGGACAAAAAGGTATCCCAAAACCTAAAAAAATAAAAAAAAATGATAACGAAAATGATAATACTGAAACACTATTCTCATGGGTAGTGAAAAAATCAGTAATTGCTATCATAGATAATTCAAATAGCGAAAAAGAAAAACGTAAACTCGAATTAGAGAATAATATTAATACTGTTATCACTGCAACTATACGTTTAATTGATATAGAAACAGGCATATCAAAGGAATCATTTAAAATAGAGTCTAACTACACTGGAGGGAATAAAAATATTTCTCTTAAAAAAGCTCTAGAAAATCTTTCTTTTCAAATTAATCAACATTTAAAAGAATTATATACAATTACAAGTGAAATCATCGATGTAAATAATAATACTATATCTATTCTATGCGGCGAAAACCTTGGATTAAATATCGGTGATTATTTTGAAATTGCTTCTAAAGATAAACAAAAATTATATAAAGGAACTACTTATACATTACCTGGTAAAAAACGTGGTATAGTTAAAATCACTGAAGTAGGTCCTAATGCTAGTAAAGCTCAAATCATAAGAAAATGGCGAAAAATAAAAAAAGGACATCGTGCATATGAAATTTTGAATAATATATTTGTTTCAGATTTCAGAATAGCATATAGCCAACAGTCTCCTTTTCACTTAAATAGTGGTTTATTACTAAAACCTTTTTCAAAATTTTATAGTAGCGTTAATGGCCATATAGGATTGTTAAATAATTCAAGAAATAATTTAAATCTATATTTCGGCATCAACCCATCTTTGAATTACAATATAATTTCTTGGTTTGGCTCTAAGATAGATTTCACTTTTGATTTACCCATCTCCTTAGCAACAGCAACAGATGATGCCAATAATTTTGTAAAAAGTGGCCTAATTATGCCCACCTTAGGATGCAATTTTGGAATTCAAATAAATAAAGAACTAGATATTATTTTTTCATTGGATCATATTCTGGGTAATAATCAAAGTAATTGGACCTATACTGAGAATACTGGTAAAAAAGATAGCGATGGTAATGATAAAATAAAATCGCAACCTGCAATTTGGCATGATGAAGCCCCAAGTATTGATGCCAAAGGTTCTAGGCTTGGAATAACATTTAGATATTATTGGTTAAAATAAAAAATTAAAATGGATTGATAAGTGTCATTCTAAAATATGGATCTGGCAATATTGGCTTATTAACCCATTTCTCATTTTCTTGTGCTAAACCATAACTAAAAATAAATAATGGAATTTTCGCTAAGGATAATGCAAACCTAAACTCAACACCCGTTGTAAATATTAAGTCCCTAGATATATCATTATTATTCCATGCATCACCGTAATCAGTAATTAACGCAACAGTAGGATTATCAATACTTAAAACTTTTAACACTTCAATGATCTTAATTGGTATAGTAGGCAAACGTAGTTCAATCGTCCCCATAAATGCTTTTTCTCCATATCTTAAACCAGCAAACCCTCGAGGGCTCATATATTCTCTTCCAGGGACAAAGGACCCAGATTGATAATAATTAGGGATATCAAAGATGCCTAATTGATCTTGACTCAAATAATTACCAGAAATTTGTTGATAACGTAAACGGTTATATAATGATAATGGTCCAACTTTTTGATTATGGAAAAAGTCTAATGACGTTTTATTATAATCAAATTCCCCATATATACTCTTTGAAACCAATTCATGTTTCAAGTTAAATCCATATCCTTGATTTGGAGAAAAATTATTACGCTTATGTGATCGAAGGTTTTTAAATTTATATGATAAACTCATTTTACCTTCTTTACCGCTTTCAGGAGGATCAAATATATCTAGCAACGAATCTTCTATGGTGTAAGCCTGTCTTTCCATTAAATCTAATTGAACCCCAATAATATGATTTGAAACTAATGATTTACCAAAATTATATGGTTTTTCCCACCATAGCGATGCACCATTAAATGATTCAAAAAGAGGAGCTTGATCTCTATTGTAAAATTGAAAAGTAAATAATAAATCTTTATAATAGTTTATCCCCCAAGAACCAGTAAAAGGAAAACCAGTATGATTGCTATATGTAATTCCTGTGGCGTTTAATGTATCAAAATCAGAAAAATATAAAACTCCAAGTGAGTGCCGTCCCATTCCATCAGTAACTGCAGTGTTAATAAAAAATTCATTATCAGGTATAATTATCGTTCCTAAATGTGAGATGTGCTTATAAAATTTATAAGGGGATTCTTTAATAATCTTAACCTCTTGCATTGGATCTATATTTTCAACTAGAACATCTGGAGATTTTGTTCTCCAGGATGAAAAAGCTTTATTCATTATTAAATCGTTAGTTTTGACTACACGCCTTGGATCCACTTCTACTATACGAGAAGAGTCAACCGTATTTAATGTTAATGCAGTTATTGTTAAAGTCTTTTGATTCCACTGGTGTCCTATTACGATATCGCCTACATCAGTATTTTGAACTGTTTTATCTGACTCAAAATCATAAGTATATAGATTGGGTGTATAATTATATAAACCTGTATAAGAAATCTTTTTACTATCAGGATGCCAAATAGGACCAAAGTCACCTTCAGGAGAATTAGTAATTTGTTTTAATTGTCCAGTCGCTAATTGGAAATTATAAATATCCATAAGCCCATCTGATCCAGATTTAGCAAATGCAATTGATTTACCATCAGGGCTCCAAGATGGTGTTATGATTTGAGTATCACCTATATTATTTGTTATCTGCTTAATATTACTACCATCTATATTCATCGTATATAACTGAGTTATGGAATTTTTATGTGCTATAAATACTATTGTATTTCCATCTGGTGAAAATTTTGGATAATTAGCTCGCATATCAGGCGTTAATAAAGTTTTTTTCTTTGTCTCTAAATTCAAATACCAAATACCAAACATAATTGATTGATTCGTACCATATCTATATTTTGGATAAATGATGGCTTTCCCATCTGGTGAAACATCTAAATTCGGAACGATTTCACCAAAAATACCATGGTCATATTCTTTATAATCCCATTTTGGTTTTACTTTCTTTGGGTTCTCTCCTTTCTTTTTTGCTTTTTTTAACAATTTTTCCCGAATTTTATTTTCTTTAGCAGTATCACGAGTCGCAACTACCAACGATAAATCTCCTTGCCCTTTTGAGAGCTGACCAATCATGGCGATGCGTAATGAATCAGAAAAATAATCAAAAGCCACTACCCGTTTTAATGGGAGTTGGCTCACTTTCCCAATATCTTCTACACGTTCCTTTTGAGCACGTTGCCCATAAAAGAATGTGTTCATATGTCTGCGCCAATCTTCATTAAACTGTTTTAATTTGATTCCAGTATGTTTTCTAAACGAGTCTTTAAAATCCAATAATTTATATTTATTTCTATCATTTAAAATTTTTACAATCGTAGAGTCACCAAATCTTTCTGCTAGATAAAGACTTTTAGAAAAACCATCATTATGAGGGTCTTGAATTTTTTGAACAGTATTACCTATAACATGGCCTTTATGCGAAATATCATAACGAAATGGACGCCATTTTTCTGTGTAATACTCAGCAATACCTTCTACTATCCATGGTGGAACTCCTGCTGTTAAACTATTCATGGGTTCTGGTAACCATGTTTTAATTGTATTAAAATAGACCAAATGTTGAAGCTCATGTGATAATACAGTACGCATCCATTTCTCATCCCCTACCCATAATGCAGCATCATTTTGATCTATCCAAATAATTGTATGGTTACTCGGCATAGCAAACCCATTCAATACTTCATCTTCTGCAGTAAATACAATATCTAACCGACGTAAAGTATCCAAACCCATTTGTTTCATTAAAATGGGCCTGACTTGTTCTGCGATCGATGCACCTTGAACTGCAATATCTCTAATTTCATCATGATAATGAATATCAAAATTAGTTGTCTCTATTGTATTCCAATTCAACTCCGGATGTGTACGCCCTGTAAACATCCAAGCGCCAGTTCCATTGAGTAGGGTTAATACATAAATCAATATAATTAAATAATTTTTCATAATGTTATTATAAAACTTTTAGTGTTCTAAGATCTTTAATTAATTTTTCAGTTGATTGAAAATGTAGGGCATGAAAACCTAACCTAGAAGCACAATCTACATTAATATCTAGATCATCAATAAATATAGAATGTATTGGTTTTGTATTTGCTAAATCTACAGCCTTCCAATAAATTTCTTCTTCAGGTTTTCTACAACCCATATCAAAGGAATATACAGCACCATCAACAATACTAGGAAAAATATATCGATTTTCAATTTCATTCTGAACATGGCTAGGATTGGTGTTTGATAATAGCCATATTGAATAATCTTTTGATAAAGTTTCAAGAATATTGATTGTATTTTTCTCTTTACCTAAAAGCTGAATCCATGCATCCCAAAAATCTGATTCTTTTAAACAACATGGTTGTGGCATACTATCTTTAAATGCCAAAAACCATTCATGATCTGATAGGTTTCCTTTCTCATATTCATTATGTGCTTCATTTGGAAAATATTTTTTAATTACGTCTACAGGCATATACATACAATCACTTAAATAAGATAATGTTTTCTCTGGATGAATATTGATTAATACTCCTCCAATATCAAAAAAAATTGTTTTTATAAATTTACTATTCAAAGAACGCTACTATTATGATTATAATTTTTTTCCTGTTTTTAAAGTTTATGTTTTAAGATTTTTTACACAAGTATATTTGCAATTTACTATACTCATTGAATGGGGATTGATCATAATCACCAAATTTATTAATGATATCCAATTTTGCTTTATTCAATAAAATATCCATCATATGAGGATAAAACATTCTTAAAGAATAATGATATACTTCTGGCAATAATATGCCATTACGTTCAACTTGCCATTTTAAATGATTGATTTGAGTATCTTCATCATATCGATTCGATTCTAAAATACGACATTTTGCACCATCAAAATCGAATTCAGCAGTTGCCGGATACAACTCTCCATCCTTTCTATATAAAAATGATGGGTCTGGTATAAAAATTGAAACCAAAAAGGTTCCTGAATCTAATAAATGATTATAAACACATTTTAAACAAGAAAGAGCAGACTCATCTGTCAAATTATGTAAAAAAGAATTAAAACCTAAAAATATAAAGTTAAATTTTTTTTTTTAGATTAAATTGTTCCATCGTACCAAAATAGAAAGTGGCCAGATTATCAAATTTTTTTTTTGCAACTCTTAAAAATTCTGAACTTAATTCGAGCCCTGTATAATTTAATTCTAAGTTTAATATACATTGGGTAAGTCTCCCGGTTCCAGAAGCTAATTCTAATACGGGACCACCAGCCTTTTTAGCAATAAAATTAATTAATTTTTTGTCAAATTTATAATTCTTATGAATAGCATCATAAAGGTCAGGGTATTTATATATATCAAGCATTCAAGGTAATTCTTAGAATATTAAAGACTATTTAATTTAAAATAACTAAATCTTTTGTTGTCTTATTTAATATTTCACATCCATCTTCTTTTATTATAACGTCATCTTCAATCCGAACCCCCCCCCAACCAGCAAGGTATATACCCGGCTCAATTGTCATCACATTATTTGCTTCTAACACTGATGTACTTTGAGGACTAAACCTAGGTGATGTGTGAATTTCAAGACCAAGCCCATGGCCTGTCCCATGTGTATAATATTCACCATACCCCATAGAGTGTATATATTCTCTTGTTGCAGAATCAACTGTTTTACAGGGTACTCCAGCTTTAGCAGTATCACATCCACGCTGTTGAGCTTCTTTAACAATAGCATAGATTTCATGGTGTTTGTCTGTCGCTTCTTGTACTACAGGTGTACGAGTCATATCCGCATGATAACCTCCATATTTTGCAGCAGCATCAATAACTATAAAATCACCTTTTTTAAATTCTCTATCTGTAGGAATAGCATGTGGTAATGCACCATTAGGCCCAGTAGCTACAATTGGGGAGTAAGCTTCTCCTTCAGCATATTCTCTATATTTTGCAACCATTGCATTGGCTACTTGTTTTTCGGTATATCCAGGTTGCAACATCGGTAGAATTTCTTCATATACCTTATCCGTCACTTCAACTGCAGTACGAATACAATCTAATTCATGCTCATCTTTTACAGCTGCTAAATCCTCAAGAATCATAGATGTGTTTTCCCATATTGTATTCGGAAATATTTTTTTCATTGTTGAGTATTGGGCATAACTCATATGATCACCTTCAAATGCCAATCTATAACCATCAGGGTTTAAATTATTCTTTTTTATTTGTTCAAAATGAGAACTCATATCAATAAACCTTTCAAAACCGCTTACTTGCTCTTTTGATTGCTCAATATATCTTCCATCTGAAATAAAATAGTTCCCTTGAGGCGTTACTAAACAGGATGCGGCAGATCCTGTAAAACCTGATATATAACGAATATTTGTTAGGTTAGTAATTAAAATCCCATCTAATTTTTTTTCTGCAAGCAACGATTTTAGTTGTCCTTGTCTTTGATTATATATTGCACTACTCATTCAATTATTCCTTTTTGCATCTTTAATAATAGCTTGAATTGATTTTCGTTCACGCTTAATTATATCAGGTTTCTCGCCTTTTTTTTCTAATGCGTCTAAAACTTCAAGCGCTTGGTCATATAGACCTTGGTTTTTTAGAACCGCCACTAGCGTGAATGTTGCCAATCTTGAGCTAACTTTTAAGGGTTCTCGAATCTCATCATTAGTATAATCCATAGATTCTTTTTTACCCTTTTGTGATCTCTTTTTAATAGTAATTACATTTTTGGTAGGTTGTTTATTTTTTTTTTGTGTTCTGAGTTTAGTACGTTTTTTTTTTGGTTTTTTCTTTAATTCTTTTTCTACTTTCTTAACAAATGCGTTCGCTGTTTTGTTTTCAGGGTCCAATAATAATACAAATTGCCAAGATTTTAATAACCTACTTGAAGCACGTCCTAAAACTGTTTGAATCTCACATAGCATCTCTGAAGCAGCAAGATGGTCATTAGAATAAAGCAGTACCTTTTCTAAACATTTTTCGGCATCTTTTAAGTTGCCTTCTGCTTTTTCAATTTTAGCCAATGTGAATAATCCTTCAGCATTATTCTCATGATGCCTAAGACCAATTTGGCATACTTTTCGAGCACGTTTTAAATCATTTTGTTCTAAGTAAAGATTTGCTAATAACGGAAATAAAATTGTGTCAAAATGATCCGCGAAATAAAGTTCTAATTCGATTTGATTATTAAAATCCATTTTATCGTCTGTTATTTGTAACCCAATCAGTAATATAGTCTATTGTCTCTTGAACTGGAGTCCCGGGACCAAATAATTTACCAACACCCTGCCCTTCTAAGTTTTCTACATCTTTTTTAGGAATAATACCTCCTCCAACTAATAAAACATTTTCTAAACCTTTATCTTTCATAAGTTGTAAAACATTAGCAAAAATAGTATTGTGGGCATTATTTAAACTGGAGAGAGCAATTGCATCGGCATCCTCCTGAAGCGCTGCCGAAACTATCATTTCTGGAGTTTGTCTCAATCCAAGATAAATAACTTCCATTCCAGCATCTCTATAAGCTGAAGCAAGAACTTTAATGCCTCTATCGTGACCATCTAAACCCGGTTTAGCCATAACAATTCTAATTTTTTGTTCCATAGTGATTAAAATTAAGTACCTTATTTATTACTTCATAACCAAGAATAATAATATGATCCCCACAGTGTTTATCTAAAAATCATTTGAAGATTCGCGTAAAATAGGTGATATTAACTTTAGAATCAGTGTTATTATCAAGAAAATAAATAAGAATTATAATAAAAAGAGCACACTAAGTTTCTGAATTCAATGAATTTAAATCACCACTATATATCTATCGTATCTCATGGACATGAAATGTTCATCAAAAATAATAAAGAACTAAATAACATCGCTAAAAGAGATGATGTCACGGTAGTTATTTTAGATAATTTAAATAGTAAAAGCTTATCTGATATCTGTAATCAAAATAATTTTGATTATATATCCAATAACAAAAAACAAGGGTTTGGTAAAAATAATAATAAGATATTTCAATATTGTTATTTAAATCATTCTATGGGCTCTAATGATTATTTTATTATAATAAATCCAGATATTATAATCGATAATCAGGAGTTCCAAAAAATTGTTGATTTCACAAAACTACATCAACCAAGCCTATTTTCTATTAATCTTTTTTTAGATAAAAATTTTGAAAAATTTGATCCAAATATCAGATACTTTCCTAGTCTACTTTCCTATTTTAATTCATTCTTATTTAATATAGGTTATAATTATAATAAAAGAAAAATCAATGAACCCATAAATATAGATTGGGCTTCAGCATCATTTTTGGGGTTTAAATCTTCATTTTTTCAAACATTAAATGGTTTTGATGAAAAATTCTATATGTACTGTGAAGATATAGATATTTGTACAAGAGCTAATAAATTAGGAAAAAATGTAGTCTATATACCATATATTAAGGCCTTACATAATGTACAACAGAAAAATAGGAATATTTTTTCAAAACATTTTTGGTGGCATTTACGTAGTATTATTAGATACTTATCTAATAAAGTATTTTAAATTTTACAAATTAATCTTTACTATTTAATACAAATGTAACGGGACCATTGTTAACTAATTGAACATCCATCGTAGCACCAAATTTTCCTGATTCCACATTCAAGTCAATCCTTTCTAGTTCTTCAATAAAATATACATATAATCTATTAGCTTCATCTGATGTAGCAGCATTTATAAAACTAGGACGATGTCCCTTACTAATATCACCACATAATGTAAATTGACTAACAACTAATACTGATCCATTTATATCATTAATAGATAAATTCATTTTATTATTGTGATCATTAAAAATTCGCAATTTAGAAATTTTATTAATTAAAAATTTTACATCATTTTTTGTATCACCTCTAAATGCCCCTAATAATACAAGTAATCCAAAGTCAATTTTACCAACAATATTTTCCCCAACTGAAACTTGTGCCCGTGAGCATCTTTGTACAACTGCAATCATTAAAATAATATTAAAAAAATCATTTTATATAAGCGGTTCATAAACAACCATCTCAATTTATCTATTCAACCCATACATTATCTTTGCCATATGTTGCGCGAAGCTTGCGAATAAATTCTTTTTCTGTAGATACCTTAATATTGTGAGCTATAATCTTCATTGATCGTTGAGAATCATTACTAGGTAAATGAAAAATTAATCTACATTCCCCAGAGTATCGTTTTGATATCCTCATCAAACTATCAATATCATCAGTTGTCGTTGTATTTTGAGAAAATTTAATATTAAGTCGTTGAGATAATCGATCTCTAGCATGCTCTACTGGTATAATTTCATTACACATAATTTTTAAATCTGAAAAATCTGTTCCGTCAGAAGGATTCCCTCTTACAAATACTACATTACCTTCTTCAATAAAATTTCCATACGATTTAAAACAATCTGAAAAAGAGATTACCTCTGCATGCCCTCCTAAACAATCTAAATCAAAAAATGCCATCTCTCTATTACGGCGGTCATACCGTTTTACTATTCTAGTAATCATTCCACCTACGATAAGATTATCCTTTTTTGAGAATATCTGATCTTCACCAAAATATACTGTGGTGAATTCTTCTAAATCTTCTGCATGCTTTAATAAAGGATGTCCTGAAACATATAATCCAAGAACCTCTTTTTCTTTTTCTAGTGAATCTTGCTCATTCCAATCATGTATTTCTTTTAAGCCAGGTTGTTTTATAAGTGCATTATTTTGTTTTTCATCTCCGAATAAATCAACTTGGTTTTTATCTATTTCTCGTTGCATTTGTTGGCCATACTTCACAGCCTCATCAACGGCATTATATTGTTGGGCCCTATTCCCCTCTAGAGAATCCATTGCCCCAGACATAACTAAACTTTCTATTACACGTTTATTTACTTTTTGTTGATCAACACGTGCACAAAGATCAAATATTGATATATAAGGACCATTATCTTCCCTATCTTCAATTATAGTTTCTAATGCTTTAGTACCTACATTTTTTATCGCATTTAAACCATAAGAAATAGTCCCATTATTCACTGGTTGAAATTCTTTATAAGATACATTAATATCGGGTGGGGTCACTTCTATACCTAATTTTTTACACTCATTAATAAGAATAACAACACGATCAATAGTTCCCATTTCACTTGTCAAATTTGCGCTCATAAATTCTTCTGGATAATGAGTTTTTAACCACGCTGTTTGATAAGCAACATATGCATAAGCAGTGGAATGACTCTTATTAAATCCATATTGAGCAAATTTTTCAATTAACTTAAAAATTTCTTCTGCTTTTTTCTTTTTAATACCTTTTTTTTCAGCACCTATAATAAATTTAATAGCAAGGTCATCCATTAATGATTGGTTTTTTTTCCCCATTGCACGACGCATTATATCTGCTTCTGCTAATGTAAAACCCGCAATTTCATGTGCGATTTGCATTACTTGTTCCTGATAAACAATAATACCATACGTTTCATTTAAAATTGGTTCCATCAGATTATGAGGATAGTGAATCTTTTTTTCACCATGCTTACGCGCAATAAAGTTATCAATGTTCTCCATTGGTCCAGGACGATATAATGCATTCATTGCTATTAAATCTTCAATCGAAGTTGGTTTTAGCTTTTTCAAAAACTCTCGCATCCCAGATGACTCAAATTGAAAAACACCAATAGTTAAACCCTTAGAGAATAATTGATATACATTTTCATCTTCTAATGAAAGTTTATCTACATTTACATCTATATCTTTTTGTTTGAGTAGTTTAACAGTTTTATCAATAACTGTTAAATTTCGAAGCCCTAGAAAATCCATTTTTAATAGTCCTAGATCTTCTAATCCCTTCATATCATATTGACTTGTAATATCATCTGTAGATGATTTATATAATGGAACATAATCAGTTAAATCACCTGGGGCAATTACTACACCAGCCGCATGAATAGATGCATGCCTGTGCATTCCTTCAAGAACTTTTGAATGATTAATCAATTCTTTATATTCACCTTCTGACATCTCTTTTAAAGCCGGACTTTTATCCAATGCGGATTCTAAAGTTATATTTAATTCATTCGGTATTGCTTTTGCAATTTTATCTACTTCACCAAATGAATATCCCATCACTCTTCCTACATCACGTACTGCTTGTTTTGCTTTCATTTTCCCAAAAGTAATGATTTGAGTTACTGAATCTTCGCCATACTGATTTTTAATATAATCTATAACTTCACCTCGGCGTTCAATACAAAAATCAATATCTATATCAGGCATACTCACACGGTCAGGGTTTAAAAATCTTTCAAATAATAAATTATGTTTAAGTGGATCAATACTAGTAATTCCAAGGGCATATGAAACAATACTACCTGCAGCAGAACCACGTCCAGGGCCAACTGGAATATTTACATCTTTAGAATACTTGACAAAATCAGCGGTAATTAAAAAATAACCTGCAAATCCCATCTTTTTAATTACATTTAATTCATGATCTATGCGTTTTTGAATATCAGGTGTGATCTCAGCATAAAGTAATTCTGCACCAGATTGACTTAAGATTTTTAAATATTCATCAGGGTCTTGTGTTGGGGAATTACTAGGTATTGGAAAATTCGGTAAATGATATTCTCCCATTGGTAAAGTCATATCTATCTTATCAGCAATAAGTCGAGAATTCTCAATCGCATTAGGAAATTTTTTAAATAACGAATGCATCTCATCTTGAGACTTAAAATAGAATTCTGGTGTAGCATATCGTAAACGATTCGGGTCACTACGCTCTTTCCCAGTACCTAAACAAATATGAATATCATGAGCTTCCCAATGATCTTGTTTAGCATAATGTGCATCATTAGTACATACTAATGGCAGATTTAAATCATCTGCCAATTTTTTCATATTTCTTATATTAGCTTCTTCTTCAGGAATACCATGATTCTGAATTTCTAAATAAAATCTATTTGGAAATATTTCAGAAAAACGTAAAGCTGCCTTTTTTGCTCCATCATAATCCCCTTTTAACATTTTTTCAGGGATTTCACCCTTAAGGCAGGCTGATAAACAAATTAAACCTTCATTATATTGACGTAATAAATCAATATCAATACGAGGTCGATAATAAAAACCTTCTAAATAACCAGCCGTAACAAGCTTCATAAGGTTTTTATATCCTGTATAATTCTCAGCAAGTAAGATAAGATGATTATTCCCCCAACCACCTTCTGATTGAACTTTCTTATCATAACGAGAACCAACCGCAACATAAATCTCACAACCAATAATCGGCTTAATCCCCGCTTTTTTTGCTTCCTTATAATAAGGGATGACACTAAACATATTTCCATGTTCTGTCAAAGCAACAGAATCCATATTTAGATCACCTAATGTAGAAACCAATTGATCAATCCTCTGTGCACCATCAAGTAGGCTATAATCAGAGTGATTATGTAAATGAACAAATTCAGATGTCATATCATTGTACCTGCATAAATAGCAACCAATCCTCCTAGAGTGCTAAATTTTAGTAATTGCGAACTTTTTTTCGCTGAATCAATACCTGGATTAGATAAAAGTAAAAATACCACAACAGTTAAAGGGAGCTCAACGACTAGTATTAAAAAAATAAAGTACCATACCCCATAAATACCTTGATAAAAAGGCATTAAAGCTCCAATTCCCATACATACGGATAATATAATAATTAATTTAATTGTATGCTGAACTCCAACCATAATTGGTAAGGTTTTCAACCCTAATATTTCATCACCCTTAATATCTTCTATATCTTTAACTAATTCACGAATTAATGTAAGGCCAAATGCTAAAATCATTGGGATCCACATTATTGGCATTTGTCCAAATGCAGCACCAGAAAATAAGAAAGATAACCCTACAATAAATGCAACAATCACATTACCAATTAAAGGTATCCCTTTAAAATACTTAGTATATAATATTAATAGAGGCATCGCAATCGCTATACCAATAACTTTTGCAGATTGAGTTAATTGTAAACAAAGGATAGTACCAATAATAAATAAAACAATAGATATATAGAACGCAGTATTAATCTTTACATTCCCTGATGGAATTGGACGTAGCGGGCGATTAACTAAATCAATCTCTTGATCTAAATAATCATTCAAGGCATTTGATGCCCCTGTATAACACATTACAACCAATGCAACTATTATTACTATTTCAATTTGATGAAGCACTCCCATTATTGTAGCTGAGATTACCATTGCTAATCCGCTAGAAAAAATATTCAATGGTCTTAGTAGTTGAATATGATAAAAAAAAGAATTCAATTTACAGTACTCATTTAGACTTGAATCAACAAAACCCGATTATCTCCATTATAATCATTGATTAACTTTACATTATTAAACCCCATTTTATTAAAAATACTTTTTGCTTTTTCAGGGTGACTCTTTTGACCAACTTCAAGAATAATCCATCCTCCGCTTTTTACTATATCTAATGCTATATCGGCAAAACGCCTATAAAATGTTAATCCATCTTTATGATCTGTTAATGCAATAATAGGTTCAAAATTCTGTACATCTTTATCTAAAAAAACTATTTCATCTTTAGTTATATATGGTGGATTAGAAATCATTACATCAAAATTATCAGTTGGAATTTCCTTTAATATATCAATTTTTTCAAAAGATACATTGACTGCAAATAGTTTTTCTTTATTCTTTTTGGCTAAATCTAATGCTTCCTCTGATATATCAACACCTAATACATTTGCATTGGGAATTTCCAAACTAAGTGTTGTAGCTATACACCCTGAGCCAGTTCCTATATCTAAAATATTGGGGTAAGTACTATTCTTTAATTGAGACAACGCTATATCAATAAGCCTTTCCGTCTCAGGGCGAGGAATGAGCGCACCTTGGTTAATAAAGAATTCTCGACCATAAAAATCTATTACTCCAGTTATATACTGAATTGGCTCTCTTAAAATTCGACGCTTAATCCAATTCCGAAGTGTAGATAATTGAGATTTTGATAGTGGTTCTTCAAATCTAAGATACAAATCAAGTCGCCCACATTGTAATATAGAACATAAAAGCCATTCAATTTCAATTCTAGGGTTTTCAAAACCTTTTTCTTTAAAATATGATTCTGCCCAATTTATGATATCAATAATGCGCCAAGATTGAAGCATAGTATTTGATTATATATCTCCAATAATTTATGGAAAATTAGAATCTATTAGGTTTCTGTAGCTAAAAGTTCTTGCTGTTCAGCAATCTTTAATTGTTCAATAATTTCTTTAATATCACCATCTAAAATTTCATTTAATCGATAAGTAGTAAAATTAATTCTATGATCCGTAACTCTTCCTTGAGAGAAATTATATGTACGTATCTTAGCAGAACGATCTCCAGTAGAAACCAAACTTTTGCGCTCAGCAGCGCGTTTAGCTGCAACTTTTTCTTGTTCGGCTGCCAACAATCTTGATTTCAACACCTTTAATGCAGCTGCACGATTCTTATGTTGGGATGATTCGTCTTGGCATGTCACAACTAACCCAGTTGGTATGTGAGTAATACGTATTGCAGATTCCGTTTTGTTTACATGCTGCCCTCCAGCACCACTAGCTCGATATGTATCAATCTTTAAATCATTATCATTTACTTGAATATCAACATCTTCTGCTTCTGGTAGTACTGCTACTGTCGCCGCAGATGTATGTACGCGACCACTAGTTTCAGTTTTTGGAACTCTTTGGACTCTATGAACACCACTTTCATATTTTAACATACCAAATGCACCTTTTCCAGTTATCGAAATAATCACTTCTTTGATACCACCTATCCCTGTATCAGATGAATCCATAACCTTATAAGACCAATTATTACGCTCCGCATATCGTGTATAAATACGAAATAAATCTGCTGCAAATAGTGCTGCTTCATCTCCACCAGTACCAGCGCGAATTTCTAAAATTAGATTTTTATCATCATGAGGATCTTTAGGTAATAATAAAACTTTTAGCCGATCTTCAAGCAAAATTTGTTTTTGCTCTAATTCAACTAATTCTTCTTGAGCAATGATTTTTAATTCTTCATCATCACTATCAAGCATTTGTTGGTCATCTAAAATTTGATCTAAAACTGCAATATATTCTTGCCCTACTTTAGACACTTCTTCTAACGCACTATGTTCTTTTGCAATAAGAGTTAATTTTTCCTGATCATTATAAATTGTGGGATCTGCCATCTGCTCCGCTAGGTGGGAACGCTTATCAATAATAGCTTGAAGTTTATCTTTAATCAGATGGCCTCTGCTGTATATTCTTTGCCAATCATTTCATCATATCTGTCACCAAAAGCTTCTTGTAATGCAGTTATAGAAACTTCTACCATATCATTATCAGGTTCTCTAGTCGTTATATTTTGTAACCAAAGGCCTGGTTGTTTTAGAAGATTAAACAATAAAAAATCACTCTTCGCAGATATTTTGATTAACTCATATCCTATACCCGATACTAATGGTATCATGGGAATATGAAATAAAAGACGAATCGGTAATGAAATTGTACCTAGAAAGTACATGACAATTGTATCTACAATAGCAAAAACTAATATGGCAGATAAAAGTACAATAAATAAAAAACTTGTGCCGCAACGAGGATGTTGAGTAGGAAATGATTGAGCATTTTTAATATTAACTTCATCACCCGATTCAAAATTATAAACAACTCGATGTTCTGCACCATGATATTGAAATAATCTTCCAACATCTTTTAATAATGAAATAAGAAAAAGATAAATAATAAAAAATGCTATCCGAAACCCACCCGATGCCAGATTAAACCACAATGCATCTTTCTCTAAATCCATAAGGTTAGTGGTAATCCACATAGGTGCTATCATAAATAATAATATTGCAAGGCTGATTGCAAAAATTGTTGAGAAAATTTCACTAATTTTACTCTGTTCGCCTTCTTCTGGAAGAGCAATATCAGCTGAATAATTTAAGGTCTTCATACCCATTTTCATTGCTTCATATAAAGATGCCATTCCACGAAAAATAGGTTTATTCCAAAATCTCGAATTTTCAGTAATGGAACAAAAATCTTTCTTCTGAACATGCACTTTACCCTCGGGGTCTCTAACCGCTGTTGCATATGCACCTGGCACACGCATCATCACCCCTTCAATAACCGCTTGCCCTCCAACCATGATTGAAGGTTTCATAATTGAGATCAATATTGTTTTATACATATAAATTAAAATAGCTCTGATCAACTTTTATAATTGAATTCAGAGCCATTATATTTTTTGTTTTAATTATTTACGACTATATTTTTTATTAAACTTTTCAATACGTCCAGCCGTGTCTACTAAATTCTGTTTACCAGTAAAAAAGGGGTGAGATTTATTTGAAATTTCAATTTTAAATAATGGATATTCTTTCCCATCATCCCAAGTAATTGTTTCTTTAGTCTCAACAGCAGATCTAGTTAAAAATGCATAATCACATGATGTGTCTTTAAAAACGACTAATCTATAGTTATCAGGATGTACGCCTTTTTTCATAATTAACTCCTAATTAAGCAATTCTTTCAAGGGACGACTTAACAAGTTCGACACCTTGTTCAATTATTTCAGTGCTAGTTGCATAAGAAAAACGAATATGCCCCGGTGCTCCGAATCCATCACCTGGGACTGTAACAACACTAGCACAGCCTAAAATATAATCAGAAATATCAAAAGTATCCTTAAGTTCCTTTCCATTTACTGTTTGCCCAAGGTATGCAGAAAAATCAGGAAAAACATAAAAAGCTCCTCCTGGCGTAGCACAACTAACATTAGAAATATTTTGTAATAACTGCACTATTATATCACGTCTCTCTTTAAAAGCAGTCTTAAAATCTTCAACGCAGGATTGATCACCAGTTAGGGCAGCAATACCAGCCATTTGACCTATAGAGTTTGCACAAGAAGTTGCCTGACCTTGAATTTTAGACATCGCTTTAATAATGTCTCTTGGCCCAGCAGCATACCCAATTCGCCATCCTGTCATAGCATATGTTTTTGATAAACTCAAACAAGTAATCACAGTAGCACCAATATTATAATCTCTATTGATTTTTTCAGTACTAATAAATTCACCATCATATACTAAACGTTCATAGCATTCATCAGAGATAACCACCCAATTATTTTCTTTTGCCAAATGCAAAATTTTAAGAAGTGCATTTTTACTCCATATACCACCAGTTGGATTTGAAGGAGAATTCAAAATTAGCCCTTTTACATTTGGTGTTATTTTAGATGTTAAATCATCAAAATCAGGCTCAAAATTACTTTCTGCAATGGTATTAACTATAATGGGTTCTGCATCAGATAATCTTATGAATTCTGGAAAAGACACCCAATACGGACGAAATACAATTACATCATCACCTCTATCAAATAAGGCCTGACATGCATTATAAAGGCTTTGTTTTTCACCATTAGATACCAAAATATCTGCCGGTTCATAATGAAGACCATTTTCTTTCTTAAGTTTACTACAAATAGCATCTCGAAATTCTAACATCCCTGGCCCAGCTGTATATTTTGTGAAACCATCGTCCATTGCTTTTTTACCAGCATCTATTATGTGTTTAGGAGTATTAAAGTCTGGCTCTCCTACAGAAAGATTAATGACATCGAGACCCTGAGAGCGCATTTCTGCAGCCCTAGTTGCCATTTGTAAAGTAAATGACGGTAAAACTTTATGAACTCTTTCTGCTAATTTATATTTCAAAATTTATGCTGCTGTTTATGATGTTTTTCAGTATTGAATTTTGAATCATCTGAATTTTCATCATGCGATTTATGTTTTTTATTATCGTCTTCAATATCAAAATCTTTTGAAAACCTTCTTCCACTATTTTGATAATTTTTTTTATGTTTTTTCTTATTATTCTTATTGGTTTGATTAAAAAACTTTTTGGATTTGTTTTTCCTTTTCTTTTTAAAATTTTTCGGCCGTCTTTTGTGACGTTTGGGTTTAGGAACATCCGTTGCAGAAATAACTTCTAAACCTTTTTCATCATCTAAGTTAATTTCTGGAATATTTGAGTCTTCTTTTAATTTGTCTTCACCATTATGATTAAATAAGCCATAAATACTACCATAGCCTCTTGTAATACCATTGCCTAAACCAATATAATTAGGGAAAATAAAATTCGTTTTAAATTCCCCCATAAAAGCACCCCATTTATTATCATCAACAGGCTTTGGAAATAAACTAGCCAATTTAACTTTTGTATAAATATCCTCTTCTATATTTACACCGACTTCTTTTGCTAAAAAAATTATATTTTGTCCAAGTAAACGATTTAAAAATGAAGGCTTTTCTTGATTAGTTAAAAATTTATACCTCCCTCCTGTCATATGATTTAAAGCTACCCAAGGAGTTGTAAAACGATATCTTAAAAGATGAGTAGTCGGGATAAATTGTTCATTCTGAGTATCTACATCACAATCATTAATCTCAAAGGTAATATTCCCAAAATCGAGTATATTTAATTTTTCGATAATTGATACAACTGGCTCTACTCCTTCATGTATACCAATAATATATATTTGTTCATCAAGAATCTTTACTTGAACTCGAGGGTATAAAAATTTATCTCTATAAGATCCATCTAACATGGGGATTATTGGCTCATCACCATATTGTTTCATGAAAAGCCCCTTTACTTGATAAGGAGTTTTCCTTACAGGCTTATCTGTTATAACCTTTACAATAATTGATTTTATATTTGGAAAAGGTTCGCTCATTAGAAGAAAAATTTAATTTAGAATTTATTGACTCATCGTGTCTAAAAATTCAGCATTGGTTTTTGTACGCTTCATCCTTTCTTGCATAAATTCCATTGCCTCATCCACTTTCATATCATTTAGCAATTTTCTAAGAATCCACATACGACTTAATTCTTTTCGATCCAATAATAATTCTTCTTTTCTGGTCCCAGATTTAATTATATCAAAAGCCGGATATACCCTTCGGTCACTTAACCTGCGATCTAGTGCTAATTCCATATTACCAGTTCCCTTAAATTCTTCGAATATAACTTCATCTGCTCGACTGCCAGTATCAATTAGTGCAGTTGATATAATAGTCAAACTCCCACCTTCTTCTGTATTTCTAGCCGCTCCAAAAAATTGTTTTGGTTTCTTCAAAGCGTTAAAATCGACACCACCTGAAAGAATTTTCCCACTATGAGGAATTACCGCATTATGCGCACGAGCTAATCGTGTAATACTATCTAAAAGAATAACGACATCATCACCAAATTCAACCATTCTTTTTGCCTTTTGCAATACCATATCAGCTACTGAGACATGCCTTTCTGGTGGCTCATCAAATGTAGAACTAATCACTTCAGCATCTACATTTCTTTTCATATCTGTCACCTCTTCTGGCCTTTCATCAATTAGAAGTACTATTCTTTTTGTTTCTGGATGATTTTTACTAATTGAATTTGCTAATTGCTGTAATAAAACAGTTTTACCTGTTTTTGGCTGCGCTACCAAAAGCCCTCTTTGTCCTTTACCAATTGGAGCTATTAGATCCATAATTCGCATAGAAAGATTTTTATCATCAGCCTCCAATTTCAATTTATCTTCAGGGTATAACGGTGTAAAATTATCAAATAATATCAATTCTCTAAGTTTTTCAATAGGATGCTCATTCACCGTCTCAATTTTTAATAATGCATAAAATCTTTCTTTTGATTTTGGTGGACGAATTTGACCAGCAACTAAGTGCCCTGTCTTAAGACTAAATCTTTTTATTTGAGATGGACTGACATAAATATCATCTGGCCCTGGCAAATAATTAAAATCTGGCGAGCGTAAAAAACCATAACCATCTTGCATGACTTCTAAAACACCTCTTGCGGAAAGCGAACCTTCTTTTTTCGCATTTGCCTCTAATATCCGTATCGTTAATTCTTGTTTATTAAGGCCGGCCACTCCGCCTTCAATTTCTAATTCTTTCGCTAATTCTGTTAATTCACGAATTTTTAATGATTGCAATTCGTTAAGATCCATATAATTAAAACCTATTTTTATAAATTTAATGAAAAATTAATACTATAAACCTCCGTGGGGATACGAAGGTTAGTCAAAATTACATTAATTATGAATTGAGTCAAAAGGTATTTCAAAATTTTGAAATATCTCTTTTGCAAAATAATGACTACCAAATATAATACCAATACACCCATCATCAATATAATTTTGTAATTTTGAAATACCATCTGCAACTGAATTAACTACTTGTTGCTTCAAACCAAAATCATCCAAATTGTTTGATAATTCTTGTTCATTTAATAATAATTTTTCTTGATCTGTTGTTATATATAATTTTAGAAATTTGCTTGATACAATATTCGAAAACCACCGTAGATCCTTATCTCCTTTCATCCCTAATAAACCTACAAATTCTTTATTAGGATAAATTTCCTTAAGCGTATCTAATAAATATTGTACACCAGATTCATTATGTGCAACATCATAGTATAACCCATTAGCAATTTTATGCATTCTCCCTGGCCAAACTACTGATGATAATCCTTTTCTAATCATATTATCAGTAATATTTGGCTTAATCAATTTCAAAGCTTCAATGCAGAGTGATGCATTTTGCGCCTGATGCTTACCAATCAACGATGTAGAGAATAGATTATTTTCATAATTAAAATTCGTTCCTTGTTCTGAAATGATAATATCACTTATTGGCTTTAAATTAATTACCGGTGAATTCTGTTTCTTTGCTTTTTCAAATAATATTTGATTGACTTCTTCCTTTTGGTGTGAAATAATTACTGGAATTTCTTTTTTTATAATACCGGCCTTTTCTTTTGCAATAGATTTTAAATCAAGGCCAAGTATATTCATATGATCCATGGAAATAGATGTAATAATACTTAAGACTGGCATTATCACATTTGTAGAATCTAAGCGACCTCCCAATCCAGTTTCTACAATAACAATATCAACATTGTTTTGTTTAAAATAATCAAAAGCCATACATGTTGTAGCTTCAAAAAACGTGGAATTAACTTTATTTATAAATTCGGTCGCATAATCAAAAAATTGCACTATTCTTTGATTAGAAATTTGTTCTCCATTAATTCTAATCCGTTCATTAAAATTGATTAAATGAGGTGATGTATATAACCCAACATTTAATCCCATCAAACGAAGAACTGCTTCAAGAATGGCACATGTAGATCCCTTACCATTAGTCCCAGCTACATGAATCATTATTAAATCTTTATGTGGATTATTTAATAAATCTAATAATTCATACGTATGTTGAAGCCCAAGTTTTATCCCTTTACGCTCAAGAGTATAAAATGCAGCTAACCGTTCAGAAAAATCATTTGATGTCAACTGTATTAATATCGTCTATTTTTGCATCAACAAATTTGAATGCAATTTTTTTAAAAGAACTGACAGAGTCTGTAACAAAACAGTTTATAGAAACTTTATTATTATCGGTCATTAAATCTTTAGATTTTAATAAGCCCGCAACATAATGAGCAGTCGCTTCTCCAGAATCAATTAATGTTATGTCAGAATTAAGAACTTTTTTAATTATATCTTTTAATAAAGGATAGTGAGTGCATCCTAATATAATAGTATCTGATTCTGTATTTTTTATATCGTCAAGATATAGATTAGCAATAGATTCTGGAATTGATCCAGTCATCATCCCTTCTTCCGCAAGATGTACAAATAGAGGGCACGCTTTACTTATTACAGAAATCCTATTATCTTTTTTTTCTATAGCTACTCTATATACATCAGAGTTAATTGTAGCATAAGTACCTAAAACAGCTATTTTTTTATTTTTTGTAGATTGAATTGCTGCAGTTACCCCGGGTTGAATAACACCTATAATTGGGACGTTAAACATACTCTGTAATTTTTGAAGAGCAAGTGATGATGCTGTATTGCAAGCTATTATAATTAATTTACAACCCTGACTAATAAGCCATTGAGTAATTTCATAAGAAAACTCTTCTATTTTAGCTTTACTCTTATTACCATAAGGAACTCTTGCTGTATCGCCTAAATATAAAATCGATTCTTTCGGGGCAACTTTGGAGAATGCGTTCAAAACTGTAAGGCCACCAACACCAGAATCAAATATACCAATTGGATTATTATTCAATTTTACTCCTCTACTAATAATTTTTCACGCGAATATTTAAAGTGCTTTATTCCTAAAAAAATTGCTTCAGAAATTTGTTGGCGATAGTTCTCTTGTTTCAATTTTTTTTCTTCTGAAGGATTACTAAGATATCCGACCTCTACAAGAACATTCGGCATCGATGCCCCAATAAGAACATAAAATCCAGCCTGTTTAACACCCCGATTTGGAGATGTTAATTTTTTATCTAATTCCATCTGTATCATAGCAGCTAAGTCTTCACTCTCTTTTAAAAACATGCTTTGTGCCATTGTAGCCATAATCAAATTTTCACCAGTCAAGTTTTTATATTCACCTATTTTTTCTTCAAGTTGAATAACAGCATTTTCTCTTGATGCAACTTCAATAGCATCTTCACTTTTCCCGGGCCTTAATAAATAGGTTTCAAACCCTTTAATTTTTCTATTTTTATTTGAATTCGCATGAATACTAACAAACAATTTACCATTTGTTTCATTTGCCATTTTTGTTCGTTCAAAAAGAGGTATAAAAACATCTTCTTCTCTTGTGTAAATCACTTTTATCGATGTTTTTTTCTCTAAAAGTCGACCAACTCGTTTTGTTATATCAAGAACTATATCTTTTTCCTTCGTCCCATATTTACCCATAGACCCCGGATCTTTACCACCATGCCCTGCATCTAGTACAACCGTATCTAATCTCCAACGATCTTTAACATTTTCTATCATCTCTTCAGTTTTCCCCAATGGAGTCCTTAAGGTAATTACTATTTCATTTGGGTCTAAGCTCTGATACCAATCATGACTAATTACTTCAGATCCTAATTTAAATGCTATTTGAGCTGTTTCACCAATTTGGTCTGATTCAATTTTACGCACAACACCTCTTTTGACACCATTTAACATAGTTGTCGTATCAACCATTGCTCCAGCAACCGTTAAATAAAACCAACCATGCTTATTAATAAAAGAACTTATATGTCTTTCAGAAAAAGGTTTGCGAGTTGTTAATCGAATTATTGTACCATTTGATTTTTCCTCAATATCTATATCTGTTATATTAAAACGAACAATATCAATATCAAGAAATTCTTTATTTTTATCAAAATTAATCCCGGGTAATAAAGTTGATTTTAATATTATTAGGAATTCTTCAGCAGGAACGTATAAATCATCAGATGTTACCTTAACAATATGAGGCATTTGAAAAGGCTGATCATCTATCATGATATAGCTTGTATTACCAGATATTTTAATTTTACGACCCGCAATATATAGAACCAGTTTCTTTCTTTCCTTATTCTCATATAATTTAGATGATAAAGATTTTGCTAAGTCTTTAGAAGAAAGATAGAGTTGCGTTGACTCTGAAAGAGTTTTAATCTCAGATTCAGTACCCGCACTACGATTAAATACATGAATTTCTGACCAAAGAGCACTAGTTATTAAAGTCATCGTAAGAATATTTCTATAATTCATTAGAATAAATTCATTTAATAATTAAAATAATCAAAAGATTTTGATTCAAAAATCTCACAATTTAATCTTCAAATTATAGATAAAAATTATCTTGAAAAGAACAAATGATAAGAAATATTAAAAAGTCTATATCGATAATATAGATTTATTTGTAACAGAGCCGATCTCTTATTGATACAAATTGATAAAATATATCATAATAATCTAGTCTAAAATAATTGCGCCCCGATATAATATTATCGGGGCGCACTAGCAATTCAAATAATGAACGCTATTTCTTTTCGTACCACATCACGAGTATCATTAATGCAAGTATACCTGCAAATCCTGCGTCGCCAAATTGAGTCATAATTCTACCAATACCACCTATAACTCCAAAAAAGTCATCAAACAAAATTCCTA